>OFMP01000197.1_pt1 | contig 45449 bp, 46 predicted proteins | sample 1541841 | NCBI WGS metagenome assembly OFMP01 (sample SAMN04209226, study PRJEB22552) | human gut metagenome | biome: gut; material: feces | host: Homo sapiens | place: USA: Oklahoma
ACGCGGGGCTGTTCAGCTCCTCCGGGCCACGGGGCCACCATGTATGCCAGAACTCGTTGCCGCTGCGCCCGAAGTCCATGCGGACATGTCCAACGGTACCCAGCCTCTTATCTTCTTCGGGGTGTGGGGTAAAAAATAAGCCCGCCTCATCCGGGCGGGCAGGTCGGATATGAAATTTTTCCTCCTCTGTAGGATATGGGAGCTGATACGCCTCGCAGAATTCGCGGAGCGTCATGTCACCTTCATCGAGGAATCCGAGCTCATCCCGAACATCCAGACGCCCGGACTTAGGCATCGCCAGCTTTTCCGGCATCAGCACCGAGCCTGCGTGGTTGACCACAACATTTTCTTCCATGTAGCACAGCTCACCGGGATCATCGTCAGAGCCGCGAATGTCATAGCAGTACCAGCCCTTCGGCACGGTATCACGGGCAATACGCCCATTGGTGAACAGCGCGGGCTTATCAAATACTTCAATGTGCTGGAATTCCTCTGTTCTTGCGTTTACAGCCATTTGGGGTTCCTTCCTTTCTTTTTGGTAACGGCAAACATACTACACATCTACCGCAAAGTCTACCGAAACATTTGCTGCCCCTGCCGCTGCTCTGGGAAGGGCGGCTCCAAGCGCCGCAGCAGACCGAACTCTGTTTGCATTACACAGTCATTATCCATGCAGTCTTGACCGTATTTCTCAAAATCCATGTAGCCGTCCAGCTCATAGATGGCCTCATCATCCAGCCCCAGCGTTTCCTGCAATCGCTGCTGACCGTAACCGTAGGCATCCTCCGTGATGCGCTGGTAGTTGTCCAGATCTTGCAGGAGATCACAGGCACGGTGCAGGGTTTCCGGCTTCTCTGCCTCCAGCACGGCGGCGTAGGTCAGAAGCATCCCGTCCTTCTGCCAGATGTCCTCCAAGGCTTCGGCAAAATCGTTGTAATCCTCCACGGCGGGGCAATCCGTGTCGCAGATCAGTTCGCCGATGTAAGGCACCTTGAAGCGAATATCACAGAGCATGGCGTCCGCGAAAACATCAATATCGAGGTAATTTTTCACAGCGTCCAGGTAGTCCTCGTCAGCGGGGAGGACGAGGGTGTAATCCGGCTTTCCCTCGACACGCAGCGTCATGCGGAGCATTTCATCCCGATTTTCATTGCGCCAAGGCTCTGCCGGCAAAAGATAGCTGCGGTCGATTGCCATATCCGGCGTCAGCAAACTGCGGGCGTTGGGGATAAAAGCACTGTACCGGGCGTAGTTGTGTCCCTGTGGGTCAACAAGGAAACCGTCCGTTCCCTCCGCGTCAAGGATGAGCAGGCAGCGCCTGGCGTCATCATCGTGTCGGATGGCATTTTTGTTCTCTGCGATGAAATCATAGTCAGCCAGCAGTGCGCGGCTGAACTGCTCGAACCGCGGGCTTGGCAGCTCAATGACCTTATCCACGGCGCAGGGGTCTGCCTCACACCCGGTCTGCTTACACTTCAGTTCTGCCTGAATGATCATCGTGAAAGCCCTCCCATCTCCATGTGGCTGCTTTGACCACCGTTCATCACTTCCTCCATGCTGTAATAGCCCTTATAGGCGATGTACCCCCGGTCGGTGAACATCCCGTCCTCCTCGTTCATACGCTCCGTGCCGTACTTTTCATAGTCATAAAAAGCGTCGAGGTTTTCATCATACTCAAAGTGGCCGGACTGCTGGATCATGTATTTGCCGTATTCCTCCGGCGTATGTGCGCCAGGGGCGAAGTCAAAGAGATCGAGGCTTTCCGCAAGGTTTTTGATCTGTGCCGCGGACTTTGGCTCTGCCAGCATGACCACGGCACCCAGCTTTTCCATATCCGCGTTTGGCAATCCATCCGTCGCCTCTGCCAGTTCGTTGAGGTCGGAGAGCGTTTCGTACTCCATATCCAGAAGGACATCCACCTCGTTGGGGAGTTGGCTGTCCTCCAGCCGTAGGCGGACATCGGCGGGATCGGTGATGCCCCCGCGAAGGAGGGCGCGGTCGATTTCCCCCTGAATCATGGGGAGGTGTAGCCATGTGATGTGTGCCGTGTCCTCCGGCTCTTTTTTGGAGGTCACCGCAACAGTGATGGTGTTCGGCTCGTAGTAATAGCAGGGGAAGAACCGGCCGTCGTAGACCTGCTCCAGCTTCATGCCGTTGTCGTAAACCACGCCGTAGGGTGTGATCGTGCCGCCGCCGTTTTCGATGAGCTGCCGAGCGGTTTCCTCACCGTCCAGCGCGTTCAGTTCATCCACGCTTGCGCTGCCGCCGTGCAGGTTCATGTAATGGTCACGTCCAACAGAGACAAGGTCGGAAAAATCAGTGATTGCCGTAGCCTGTTGGCAGCAGAAGGTCAGGTTGATAAGATCCTTCAGCTCGAACAGCTCCAGCTTGTGAGCCATGGCCTGAAACCGCGCGGCCTCGCCGGTGTCGAAGCTTTCCAGCCGCTTGGCGAGGTAGTTCAGCTCCTCCACGTTGACCGTGAGCATTTCCGTTCGTTTCAGGACGCTGTAGAAGCTGTCGATCTTCGTCACCTTGCAGTCCGCCTTGAGCGCGTCACCGATCTCCAACGCCGCCAGTAGCTCCATGCAGTGCGCGTACTGATGGTGAGAGATGGGAAACGGAATGGTCGCCACGCCGTATTCCGGGTGGCTGGGGTTACTCAAAATTGCTTGAAACATCGTTTTTTTCCTCCGATCCGTTGATTTTGTTCATCCGTGTCCGCAGGCAGGTATCTTCACTCTGCCAACAGATGAAGCCATGCCCTGGATAGGGACAGCCTTTGCAACGCTCAAAAAGTGTGCAACCGTGAATCTCCGGCGGGTCGCGGGGAAAGTCTGGGGCAAAGACTGGGGCATACCAATGCCCCAATGAGCTTTTCCGATTGATCTGCGGCATTTTATTTCCTCCATAATAAAAATTGGCCGGAGTTTTATTGCTAAAACTCCGGCCATTGCAATGTAGTATTACATTGTCTGTTCCTGTGAGACTCGTTCCAATGCTTCCTCCTGCTGTCGGATTCGCTCATTCAAATCCGGCACGCACACCTCAATCTGTTGCTGAACACTGTGGATTACTTCCTCCTGCTTGTCAGTGAGTGCAAAAAACTCCCCGTCCACAGAGTCGGCACAGCAGCGATAAATCTCAGTCAGCTGCTCTGGGCTGAAAAGCTGTTCCGTTTGGATAAGCCCGGAGCGTGTGGCGAAATCCTGCTTGGCACCATCGTAGTTCTCCGTGAAGTAGTGTCCGTGGGACACACCTGTGCGGTCATAGTCCCAATTCCATGTGACGAATTGAACGCCGTGTTTGCTCGGAGTGCCTGCCAGCACCGTACCGCCAAAGTCAGCGAGGATACGGTAGTCGCCATCCAGTCCGCTGGCTTTGAGCTGCGGAGCGGCTTCCATAGCGGTCATATACTCCAGTGTCTTCGCGGCGATGTCCTCGACGCGATACAGGGCATCCTCTGCCTGGGGCGTGTCCGCGTCCTCCAGGCGATAGAACACGCTGCCCTTGCCGGTGATGCGGCAGAGCGGCGCATCGTTCCACAGGATGGGGAGTTGGCAGTCTTCCGGCGGCTTTGTTTCAAAGCCCGCACGATGGAGAGAAATGCTGATTTCTTCGAGGTAGCGAAGCTGCTGCCCAGTGTTGCTGTTGTTCATGTGATGAACCTCCTCGTAAACTGAGAAGAGGTTGGTATCAAAATATGATACCAACCTCTTCAATAAAAAGTTTCAAATTCTTTAGGAAAGACGAGCAATAAAAAGTATCCGAGAGCGTAGAGGCCACCATAAAGCAGGCCAAATCAGCCGAGAATTTAGTTCAAGTCCTGCCTAACGCTCTGAAATGCCCTTGTGTATCTATAAAACACGCTTTGGAAAAACAGGGCATAAAAACGCTGAAACCCCTGATTTCTCAGGGGTTTCAGGTGAGTGTATCTATTTTGGTCACTCAAGATGGTTGCGGAGGGAGGACTTGAACCTCCGACCTCCGGGTTATGAGCCCGACGAGCTACCAACTGCTCTACTCCGCGATATTGAATTGGGTCCGGTTGGTGCCGGTGACCGGACTCGAACCGGTACGGTATTGCTACCGGGAGATTTTAAGTCTCCTGTGTCTACCATTCCACCACACCGGCGGATATCGGCAAGAAGTATAATACCACACCCCTCCCTCCCTGTCAACCCCTTTTTTGAAATTTTTAGTCATGGTCGGGACAGGCACGTTTTCCGGAAGGGACACATATATTGGGCTATGCAGCAACGGATGGAGGTTTTTCTATGGATCAGAAGGAAATGATGGAGCGGCTGAAGCGGGACCCGGCGGCCCTGCAGGCGGTGATGGGGTCCCGGGACGGCCAGATGCTGCTGGGACTGCTGTCCGGCAGCGACGGGGGCCGCACCCTGCAGCAGGCCGTCCGCCAGGCGGCGGCGGGGGACGCCTCCGCCATCAGCGGGATGCTTCAGGGCATCATGAGCACGCCCCAGGGGGCGGCCCTGGTGCAGCGGATCGGCGAAAGCCTGCAAAAATAGGGAGGAGGGGCGGCAGTGTCGGAGCTGGAGGAAAAACTGAACGCGCTGCTGTCCGATCCCAACAGCATGGCCCAGGTCATGCAGATGGCCCAGCAGCTGTCCGGAGCCATGGGGGAGCAGAAGGCGGCCCCGCCGCCCCCTGCCCCGCCGCCGGGGCCTGACCTGGGAGCGGCCCTGGGCGGACTGGACCCGAAGCTCCTGGGGAAGCTGCTGCCCCTGGCCGGTGAGCTGGGTACGGAGAACAGCGCCGCTTTGCAGCTGCTCCAGGCCCTGCGCCCGTTCCTGAAGGAAGAAAAGCAAGGGAAGATCGAGCGGGCGGCCCGGCTGGCGCGGCTGATCCATGTGGGGAAAAAGCTGCTGGCGGATTGGGAGGGGTAGCCATGTATAACCGCTATATCCGCAACGACAACGGGGTATATGACCGGGTGCCCCAGCAGGAGACGGCCCCGCCGTCTCCGCCCCGTCCCCAGCCGCCCCCGCCCAGGCCGGGGCCTCCTCCGCCCGGGCCGGAACCGGCACCGCCTCCGGCACCTGCCCCGGAGCGGCAGTTTCTGAACCGCTTGCTGGCGAAGCTGCACCTGGGGGACATGGACGCCGGGGATCTGCTGCTGCTTCTGATCCTGTTTTTCCTGTTCTATCAGAAGGCGGACGAGGAGGTCCTCATCGCCATCGGCCTGCTGCTGATTCTGTAAGAGACTGTCCCAAAAGGGCAAAGTCCTTTTGGGACAAAAGGCTTGCAGTCTGCTGCGCGCATAATTGGTTCGCTGATGGCGAACCAATTCCACACTTGCAGCCTGAGAAGTATTTTCGGTCAGGTACACGCCCTGGCCGAAAATGATCCCATTTGCTTTGCCGCCTGCGGGCGGCAAACTCTGCGAGGCTTTTTTAGCACTCAAAAACTGCGCTGCCGTGAGGCAGCGCAGTTTTTTATGGGGCGTTTTACGCGTTATAGACGGCCATGCAGCCCAGATAGTTCATGTAGCAATCCAGCTTGCCCACGGTTTCAAAGGGGGAGTGCATGCTCAGAACCGGCACACCGGCGTCGATGGTGGTGATGTTGCGGTTGGCCATATACTGGGCCACGGTGCCGCCGCCGCCGGCGTCGATCTTGCCCATCTCGCCGATCTGCCACACCACACCGGCGTTGTCCAGCACGCGGCGGACATAGGCCACAGTTTCGGCATCGGCGTCGGAGGAGCCGTTCTTGCCCCGGGCACCGGTATACTTGCAGATGCCCAGACCATAGTTCACCCGGGACTCGTTGCGCTTCTCATACACCTCGGCAAAGTTGGGGTCATAGGCGGCGGTGACGTCGGAGGACAGGCAGAAGGAGCTCTCATAGCACACCCGCAGGCTGACGCCCTGGCTCTGGCACAGGTCCTCCATGAAGGTGTCGAAGAAGGCGGACTGCATACCGGTGACGCCCATGGAGCCGACTTCCTCCTTGTCGGCCAGCATGCACACGGCAGTCTTTTCGGGAACGTCGATGTCGAACAGTCCCTTCAGGGCGGCGTAGCCGCACACCCGGTCGTCGTGGCCGTATGCGCCGATGAGGCTGCGGTCCAGGCCCAGATCCGTGGCGTTGAAGGCGGGGACCACCTCCAGCTCGGCGGAGGTGAAGTCATCCTCGCAGATGCCGTATTTCTCGTGGAGCATATCCAGCACCCGCAGCTTCACGCGGTCGCTGTCGCCCTCCTCGCCCAGGGGGCGGCTGCCCATGAGAATGTTCAGATTCTCGCCGGGAATGGCCTCGTTAAGGGGCTTTTTGCCCTGCTCCGCGCCCAGGTGGGGCAGCAGGTCGGTGATGACGAACTTGGGCTCGCTGCCCTGGCCCAGGACCACCTTCACCACGGTGCCGTCCCGCAGGACCACCACGCCCCGCAGCTCCAGGGGGATGGCTACCCACTGGTACTTGCGGATGCCGCCGTAATAGTGAGTCTTGCCGTAGGCCAGCTCACTGTCCTCATACAGGGGATGGGGCTTGAAGTCCAGACGGGGGGAGTCAATGTGGCAGGCCACGATCTGGGCGCCGTGGGACAGGTCCTGGCGGCCGATCTTCACCAGCATCACGCTCTTGCCCCGGTTCACGCGGTACACCTTGTCGCCGGGCTTCAGGCTCATGCCCCGCTGATAGGGGACATAGCCCTGGGCCTGGGCCAGCTCCACGGTATAGGCGGCGCACTCCCGCTCGGTCTTGCCGTTGTCCAGGTACTGCTTGTAGCTTTCGCAATAGGTCTCCATGGCGTCCAGGGCCGCCTGGTCCACCAGGTCATAGCCGTTTTTGGGGCTGGAGAAGAGCTTTTCGCGCTTGGCTTTCATTTCGTCTGTCATGGTTCTGATTCCTCCTCAAATATGTTCGATTTCCCGGAGCATTTTCCGGAAGAAAATCCGTGCCTGATCCCGGAACTGCGTCGGACCGGCGCAGGTGTTTTCCAGGATATGGGAGCAGTGCTCCCGGTAAAAGCCGTCGGACGGCTGGGCGGATATCCGCAGCCGGGCATAGTCCCGGCTGATGCCGTCCCGGGCCATGATGCGGCGGACCCGGTCCTCCGCCGGGGCCAGCACCGCCACGGTGCAGGCGCACAGCCGGTCCAGGCCGCTTTCCACCAGGTTGATGGCGTCCAGCCCCACCAGGGACTGTCCCGCCGCCCGGCGCATCAGCTCCGGCGGCAGGAATTCGTACACGATGGCGTTGAGCCGCTCCAGGGCGGCGGGGTCGGAAAACACGATGTTCCCCAGCTTCTGCCGGTCCAGGGTCCCGTCGGGGCCGAACACCGGGCCGAAGGCCCCTTCGATGGCCCCCCGCAGGGCGGGGTCTGTGCGGAGCATCTGGTGGTACACGGCGTCGCAGTCCAGCACCGTGCCGCCCAGGTCCTCCAGGGCCGCCAGGGCGCTGGTTTTTCCCGCGCCGGTGCCGCCGGTGAGGCCGATGAGAACGGGCCGGTCGGCGTCCACCAGGTGGAAGCCCGCCGCCTTTTTCAGGCGGTTGGCCACCGCCAGACCCAGACCCCCGTCATCGGGGCACTGGGCGAAAATTTCCGTGACGTCCGTGCCGTCGAAGGTGCGCAGGGCGTCGAATACATGCCGGGCCTGGGCGGATTTGTCTGCCGCCGGGCCCAGACGATGGATGATGTGCCCGGCATACAGCGGGGCATACTCATCGAAGCAGATGACCCCCGCCTGGTCCGACAGCAGGCCCAGGATGCGGCGGGCGCTGCGGTCCGGCGTGCCGGTAGCCACAGTGACCGGCGCATGGGGGGCATAGTGCCGGTATTTCATCCCCGGGGCCCGGGGATGCTCTCCGGCGGCCAGCAGGCCGGTGACGGCCTTGTCCACGGCTACCTCCCCCAGCACTTCCTCCAGGGCCTCCAGAGGCAGACCGCCGGGGCGCAGCAGCCGGGGCGGCGTCACCGTCAGGTCGATGATGGTGGACTCCACGCCCACGGTGCAGGGGCCGCCGTCCACGATGCCGTCGATCTTGCCGTCCATGTCCTCGATCATGTGGGCGGCGGTGGTGGGACTGGGACGGCCGGAGGTGTTGCCGCTGGGGGCGGCAATGGGCACCCCGGCGGCCCGGATAATGGCCAGGGTCACCGGGTGGTCCGGGCAACGGACGCCCACGGTCTCCAGCCCCCCGGTGGTTTGCAGGGGAACGATATCCCGCCGGGGCAGGATCATGGTCAGAGGCCCCGGCCAGAACCGCTCCGCCAGGCGATAGGCCTCCGGCGGCACGTCCCGGCAGTATTGCTCCAGCCAGGAGGCGTCGGGCACATGAATGATCAGGGGATTGTCCTGGGGCCGTCCCTTGGCCAGGAAGATCCGGACCACGGCGTCCTCGTTCAGGGCGTCGGCTCCCAGGCCGTATACGGTTTCCGTGGGAATGCCCAAAAGCCCCCCCCGGCGCAGAATGGCCGCGGCCTCCTGTATGGCGGCCGGGTCCGATTCCGGGTGAAAAACAATGGTGTTCAAGTGGATCCCTCTTTTGCCTTAAAAGCCCAGATCCTCGCCCACCAGAATGACCTTGATGCGGCCGGCAGGGCGACAGGCCCGGGTGATGACCATCTGGCAGCAGATGCAGTCGGGACTGGTGCAGTTGCCGCAGTTACCGGTGACGGCGCAGGGAGTCTTGATGTCGAAGCGCTGGGCGTTGGCGGGAGCCGCCACCTGGCGGGCCCGGGCGATGGCGCTGTCCAGGTCGCCCATGACCTTGTTCATCCCGGCGATGACCAGGACGCTTTCCGGCCCAAAGCACAGGGCGGCCACCCGGTTGGCGTTGCCGTCGATGTTCACCAGCTGGCCATCGGCGGAGATGGCGTTGCTGCTCATGATGAAGGTGCCGCAGGTCAGGGCCTGGCGCATCAGGGTCTGCTTTTCTTCGGGGGTCTTGCCGGTGTCCCGGTCGATGAGCTGATAGTCCCCCTGGTGCAGGCGGTCCATCAGGCCGATCTGGGCGGCGGTGGCGGTGCCGCCCCAGGAAACGGTGCGGTCCTTGGGGATCAGGGTCAGGGCCAGCTCCAGGGCCTCCTGGGCAGTGGACACATAGTGGGCCTCAAAATGGCGGCGGCGCAGGGCCTCGGCCACCTGGGGACCGGCCTTGTCATAACGGGTTTTGATGGGAGCTTCCATGGTTCATTCTCCTTTCTCTGCGCCCTCCTGCAGGCGCCTGGCCTGGTCGGCCAGGGTCAGCGCATCCACAAGGGGGTCCAGGTCGCCGTTGATAACGGCGGCAATGTTGAAATTTTTCACGTCACCGGTGAGCCGGTGGTCGGTGACCCGGTTCTGGGGGAAGTTATAGGTGCGGATCTTGCCGGACCGGTCGCCGGTGCCTACCTGGCTTTTCCGCTGGGCGGCAATGGCGGCGTTCTGCTTCTCCTGCTGGGCCTCGTAGAGCTTGGAGCGCAGGATTTTCATGGCCCGGTCCTTGTTTTTATACTGGCTGCGCTCGTCCTGGCACTCCACCACCGTGCTGGTGGGCAGGTGGGTGATGCGGATGGCGGACTCGGTCTTGTTGACGTGCTGTCCGCCTGCGCCGGAGGAGCGGAAGGTGTCAATCTGTAAGTCCTTGGGGTCGATGGTGAACTCCACCTCCTCCGCCTCGGGCATCACGGCCACGGTGGCGGCGGAGGTCTGGATGCGGCCGGAGGACTCGGTTTCCGGCACCCGCTGGACCCGGTGGGTCCCGGCCTCGAATTTCAGGCGGGACCAGGCCCCCTGTCCCTCAATGGTGGCGCTGGCCTCCTTGATGCCGCCCAGCTCTGTGGTGTTTTCATACACCAGCTCCATGTTCCAGCCCCGGCGCTCGGCATACAGGGCGTACATCCGCAGCAGGTCCGCCGCAAACAGGGCCCCCTCCTCGCCGCCGATGCCGGCCCGGACCTCCAGGATGACGTTCCGGTCGTCGTTGGGGTCCCGGGGCAGCAGCAGGCGCTTGAGCTCCTCCGACAGGCGGTCCCGTTCCTGGCGTGCCCGGTGCAGCTCCTCCTGGGCCAGCTCCCGCATTTCCGGGTCCGACAGCAGCTCCTGGGCCCCGGCGCAGTCCGTCTCCGCCTGCTGCCAGGCCCGGAAGGCGGCCACGATGGGGGTCAGCTCCTTCTGCTCCCGGCTCAGGCGGGTCAGGGATTCCCGGTCAGCGTACACCGCCGGGTCCGACAGCTGCCGCTCCACCTGGTCCAGCCGCCGGGCGATGGCTTGTAATTTCTCCAGCATACGGACTCCTTACTGGGCGTCCAGATAGCGGCGCACCTCGCCCACCAGCTTGTCCCGCCAGAACTCGTATCCCACGGCTCCCGGCCGCAGGGATACCTCCAGCAGATGGGGCCGGGCGGTGTACTGGTCCATCTGCTCATAAATCTCCTCATACTTCCGGGAGCTTTTCCGGGTCAGCACATAGGCTACCCTTTCCAGCTCCAGCCCCCGGCGCTTCAGCAGCGCCCGGACCGGGGAGGCGCAGCGGCCCGCCCACACGGGGGTGCCCAGAATCACCAGCCGGTATTCAGACAGGGGGCGCTCCGTTTCATAGGGGGCCAGAGGCAGGGTGGCCCGGCGCATGGCGTCCATGCCGGAGCGGAGATAGCCCCGGGCACCCTGGCGGTCCACGCCGTCGGTAAGCTCCACCAGCTCCGCGTCCAGGGCCTGGGCGATCTCCGTCATGGCCTGGCGGGTGGCGCCGGTGCGGGAGTAATACATACATAAAATATCACGCATAATGGTCCTCCTGATTATTCCTCCAATTGCAGAGACAGCTCCTCCCAGCGGGCCATCTCCTGCTCCAGTTGGGCCTCCAGATTCTGCTTCTCCCGAAACAGCTCCTGGAGCTTTTCTGCATCGCAGGCGTTCTGTTCCATTTCGGCGTCCAGCTGGCGGCAGCGCTCCTCCAGCTTGGAGATGCCGGTTTCGCAGATGGTCAGCTGGCGGCGGGCGGCCTGCTTTTCCCGTCCGGCCCGAGGGGGCCGGGTGTCCTGCTTTTTCTTCTGGACCGGGGCGGGGGCGGGCTTTTTCTCCTCCGCCTTGGCGGCCCGGTACTGGGCAAAGCCCATGGGATAGTCGTTGATGGTGCCATCCGCCAGCTCCCAGACCCGGGTGGCGAAGCGGTTGATGAAATACCGGTCATGGGACACGAACAGCAGGGTGCCGTCGAAGGCCTCCACCGCCTCCTCGATCCACTCCCGGGAGGCGATATCCAGGTGGTTGGTGGGCTCGTCCAGAATCAGGAAGTTGATTTCCTCGTCCATGAGCATACACAGCCGCAGGCGGCTGAGCTCGCCGCCGGAGAGGACCGACACGCTTTTGAACACGTCCTCCCCCTGGAACTGATAGGCCGCCAGGCGGTTGCGGGCGGTCTGGGGCGTCATGCCCTTCTTTTCATAGAGCATGGTGTCAAGCAAGGAGCGCTCCGAGTGCTCAAAGTGGATGATCTGGGGCAGATAGGCCGCCCGGATGGCGGGCCCCATGCGGATGATGCCGCTGTCCACGGGCTCGGCCCCGGTGATCATGTTCAGCAGGGTGGTTTTCCCTGCGCCGTTTTCTCCCAGAAAGGCGATGCGCTCGCCGCCCTCCACCCGCAGGTACACGTCGGAAAACAGGGTGCGGTCACCGAAGGACTTGGACACGCCCTTCAGCTGCAGTACCTCGTCGCCCCGGAACTCCCGGCTGGCGAAGCGGGCGTCCATCTTCTTGGCCCGGGTGGGCTTGGACACGGTGCGCATGCGCTCGATGCGCTTTTCCATGGAAAAGGCCCGCTTGTGCAGGGCGTCGTTGCCCATAAAGGCCCACAGGTGCATCTGCTCCGCCGCCTTCTCCAGCTGTTGGATCTTGGCCTGCTCCTTCAGATACTGCTTCATGCGTTCCTGATAGCGGCGCTCCTTTTCAATGGCATAAAAGCTGTAGTTCCCGCTGTAAAACTCTGCCTTACCGTCCAGAATTTCGATGATGCGGGTGACGGTGCGGTCCAGGAAATAGCGGTCGTGGGAGATGGTGACCACGGTGCCCCGGAAGGAGCGGATATACTCCTCCAGCCACTCGGTGGCCTGCAGGTCCAGATGGTTGGTGGGCTCGTCCAGCAGGAGAATGTCCGTGTCCTCCAGGATCAGGCGGCCCAGGTTCACCCGGGTTTTCTCCCCGCCGGACAGCTGGTCGAACAGTCTCCGCCGCATATCGCCGTCGATGGACAGGCCGTTGGAGACCTTGTTGACGGCGGTGTCGGTGTCATAGCCGCCCAGGCCCTCGAACCGGGCGGTGAGCTCGCCGTAGCGCTGCAGGGTCTGGGGATCGCTGTCCCCCTGCTCCATCTGCCGGGTCAGGCGGTCCATCTCCTCCTTCAGGGCGGTGGTGCGCTGAAAGGCGGAGCGCAGAACGTCCTCCACGGTGTATCCCGCAGGATACACCGGGATCTGAGAGATCAGGCCTACCCGGCGGCCCGGTGCAATGAGCACCTGGCCGGAGTCATAGTCCAGCTCCCCGGTGAGGATGTTGAACAGCGTGGATTTCCCCGCGCCGTTTTTGCCCAGCAGGCCCACCCGCTCACCGGTGTCGATCTGGAAGGACACACCGTCCAGTATTTTCTTTTCCAGGTCAAAGGACTTGACCAGGTCGGTTACGCTGATATCTATCATATGGTCGATTCGTTACATTTTTTCCAATTCACTGACAATTTTGCCAAATTCCATGGCGTGGGACGCCTTCACCAGCACAGCGGTGCCGGGGGTGAATTCCCGGTGCAGGGCCGGAAGGGCCTCCTCAATGGCGGCGAAATGCTGTGCCTGGGGACCGGCAGTCTCGGCGATGGCAGCGGCCTTGGGGCCGATGGCAATTACCGCGTCCAGTCCCAGCCGGGCGGTGGTGCGGCCCACCTGCAGGTGGGCGTCCCGGCTGATGGGGCCCAGCTCCCCCATGTCGCCCAGCACCGCCACCCGGCGGCGGCAGGCGGTGTCCGCCAGAATCTCCAGCGCCGCTTCCATGGCCTGGGGATTGGCGTTGTAGCAGTCGTCGATGATGAGCCGGTCCTCCGGCAGGCGGATGCGCCGCATACGGGAGCCGGTGGACACATACCCGGCCACGCCCTCGACGATCTCCTGCTCCGACAGGCCCAGATATTCGCCGATGGCCACGGCCATGGAGGCGGAGTAGATCATGTAGTCCCCGGGGGAGGGGATGGACAGCCGGTAGCTGCGGCGGGGGGTGGTGACGGTGCAGTCCAGGCCGTCGATGCCCCGGCGGACGATGTCCGTGACCCGGACATTGCAGTGTTCGCTCCTGCCGCAGCGGAGGGTCTCAAAGGGCAGGTCCAGGCCGTTGAGCAGTTCGTCGCCGCCGCACAGCACTGCCAGGCCGCCGGGGCGCAGGTGGTCGAAAATCTCGCACTTGGCCCGCAGGGTCCCCTGACGGGTGCCGCCCAGGTTTTCAATGTGGGCGTCGCCGACGTTGGTGATCACGGCGATGGTAGGCTGCACCAGACTGCCCATGTACCGGATCTGGCCGAAGTGGTCCATGCCCGTTTCGATCACCGCCGCCTGATGGCAGGGCTCCAGCCGCAGCAGGGTCTGGGGCGTGCCGATGTGGTTGTTGAGATTGGCCTGGGTTTTCAGGGTCCGGAAATGCCGGGACAGCACCGAGGCGATCATCTCCTTGGTGGTGGTCTTTCCGGCGGAGCCGGTGACCTGCACCACGGGGATGTCATACAGGCTGCGGTACCAGGCGGCCAGAGCGCCCAGGGCCAGGGTGGTGTCCTGCACCCGGATATAGAACCGGCCGGGCAGCAGTGCCTCCGGCACACGGCTGCACAGACAGCCTGCCGCGCCGTCGGAAAGCGCTGCGTTCATGTAATCATGACCGTCGAACCGCGCGCCCACCAGGGGAATGAACAGGTCTCCGGGGGCGATGCGGCGGCTGTCGCTGGTGACGCCGGTGACGGTGTCGCCTCCGGCCTGGAGAAAGGTCCCGCTTACGGCGCGGCAGACGTCCGCCGCCGCCAGGGGCCTCATGCCCGGCCTCCCTTGCGCAGGGCCAGGGATTCGTCCACAATGCGCTGGCACAGGTCGCCGTAGCTGAGGCCCACCTGCGCCGCCTCCTGGGGCACCAGACTGGTGGGGGTCATGCCCGGGAGGGTGTTGATCTCCAGGCACCAGAAGTTCCCCTCCTCATCCAGGATGAAGTCCGTCCGGGAATAGACGCCCAGGTCCAGGGCCCGGTGCAGGCGCAGGGCCAGCTCGCCCACGGTGCGCCACTGCTCCTGGGTGATGGGGGCGGGGCAGATCTCCTGGGCACCGTCCTTCTGATACTTGCAGAAATAGTCGAAATAGGCCCCCCGGGGGATGATCTCCACGGCGGGGAGGTAGGTGTCGCCCAGAACGGCCACCTGGATCTCCCGGCCCTTGATCTTCTTCTCCACGATGACGTGGTTTCCGTAGGCCAGCATCCGCTCCAGGGTCTGGGCCAGCTCCTCTCGGGTGTCCGGCAGCTCCACGCCGATGGAGCTGCCGCCGTTGATGATCTTCACGGCGCAGGGCACCGGCAGCTCCCGGGCCAGACGGGGAATGTCCTCCCGGGTATAGCGCACGTCGTGCCAGGGGGCGGTGGGTACACCGGCGGCGTCCATGATGCGCTTGGTGACGGATTTGTCCATGGCCATGCCGCTGCCCAGATAGCCGCTGCCGGTATAGGGCACGCCCAGCAGGTCCAGGGTGGCCTGAATGCGGCCGTCCTCGCCGCAGGCGCCGTGGAGAGCCAGGAACACCAGGTCCGCCATGGCACACACCGCCAGCACGTCCTTTCCCAGCATGGAAGGGCCCTGATCCCGGCGGCTGCGGCGCACGGCCTCCAGGTCCGGCTCGGTGGAGTGGACCCGGTTGTCGCCGCACAGGCCGTCCGGCGCGTCGAAGATATCCGACAGGCTGCCGTTGTAATCCTCCAGCCCCAGGAACATATCCACCAGGATGGCCTGGTGGCCCCGCTCCCGCAGGGCGCGGCACACGCCGGTGCCGCTGGTCAGAGATACCTGCCGCTCGGTGCTGAGGCCGCCGGCCAACACTACGATTTTCATATACAATCCCTCATTTCTCACGGGGGTACACGCCCCCGGAATGCTATCATATCAATATAGCAGTATATCACACCAACCGGGCAAATACAACTGTTTCCTGCGTAAACAAAAGAGCTGCCGCGAGGCTGCGGCAGCTCTTTTGCAATCAGAAAACGTACAGCAGAATGCACACCAGGACAATGCACAATCCCAGGCAGGCCATCAGCAGGGCATAGGACAGGCTGCCCTCCATCCGGCGGATGGTGTCCAGGATGGTGCCCAGCCGGTCGGCGGCCTCCTGCTCCGTGCGCTGTCCGCCGTGGGTCATGGCGTGGAGCACGGCGCTGCGGGGGGATTTCCGGCGGCGGGGACGGGAGTCCCGCAGGAAGGTACGCCGGGCCACCAGCACCAGGAAGTCCAGCGCGTCGCACACGGCCCGCAGCACCACGTTCAGCAGCCGGTACAGCCCCCGGATAGCCGGGCGGTATACCCGGTCCTCCAGGCTCAGCCAGCGGGGCCAGCGCTCCAGGTACACCACCTGGCCCTCCCGGCGGTCCATAAGCACCAGGCGGATGAACAGGAAGTACACCGCCATGCCGATGGTCAGGGAGATGGCCACGCCCTTGAGATTTTCCCAGGCCAGATAATGGACGGCGTGGCCGAAGGGGTGCCCGCCCACAAAGGGCAGGGCCAGGGCGGCCACCGGCTCCGCCAGTACATGGGGCAGCAGCCCCAGCACCGGCAGGGGCAGGGCCGCCAGGATCAGCGCCGCCGTGGTGGCGGGGGTGCCCCAGGTCCTGCCGGTGGAGGCGGCGGGCTTCTGCCAGAACAGCGCCGCGTAGATTTTCGTCAGATACGCCGCCGTCAGGCCGCCGGAGAACAGGAACAGCCATTCCACCGCCGTGACGCCCAGACTGCCGCTTTCGGCGGCCAGCTCCACCAGGGACTCGTGGACCAGGGTTTTGCTGATATACCCCAGGAAGCCCGGGATACCCGCCAGGGAGCAGGCCCCGCACAGAAACAGGATATGCAGCAGGGGCTTGCCCCGGCCGAAGCCCCGGATCTGGTTCAGGTCCAGGGCGTGGGTGTTGCAGTACACCACGCCGGCCAGCAGAAACAGGGTCAGCTTCACCAGGGAGTGGTTCATCATATACAGCACCGTGCCGTGGGCGGCCAGGGCGTTGTGCTGCCCCAGTAGGGCCAACGCCGCCGTGCCCACCAGGATGAACCCGATCTGGGACAGGGAGGAGCAGGCCAGGATATACTTGAGGTTGTTGGAGAACACGGCGATGGCCGCGCCCAGCACCATGGTCACCGCGCCCAGCGCCAGCAGCAGGACGCCCCACCGGTGCTCGCCGGGGAGAAGGTCCGCCGTGATGATCAGGGCGCCGAAGATGCCCGCCTTGGTGAGGACGCCGGACAGCAGGGCGCTGGCCGGGGCCGGGGCCACCGGGTGGGCCTTGGGCAGCCAGATGTGCAGCGGGAACACGCCCGCCTTGGCCGCAAAGCCGAACAGGATGCACAGGGCCGCCGCCCACAGCTGCCCCCGGTCCGTTACCATGGCGCAGGCGTCAGGCAGTTGGGCGATGACCAGGGTGCCCGTCAGCCGGTACAGCAGGAACAGGCCCATCAGGGTCACAAGGCCGCCCAGCACCGCAATGGCCAGGTAGGTTTTGCCGGCGTCCAGAGCGTCAGGAGATTCCTCCTGCACCACCCAGGCGTACGAGCTGAGGCTCATCAGTTCGAAGAACAGGAAGGTGGTGTACAGGTCCGCCGACAGGAACACGCCCATGGTGAAGCTCAGGCACAGCAGGAAGAAGAAGTGGTACCGCCGCAGATGGTGATGGCCCCGGAAATACTGGGGCGTCAGCAGGGCTGACACGAACCACATGAAGCTCACCACCAGCCCATAGATGCACCGGAAGCCGTCCAGGGTGAAGCGGATGCCGCACAGGGGGATATCCAGGGATTCGCCGAACCGGGTGCATACAGCCAGCACCATCACAAGAAGCGTCAGCCCCGTGACGGCGCAGGACCAGCGGCCCAGCCCGGATTCGTTTTCGCTGCAGGTCAGCAGCAGGGGAAGGGCCCCCGCCAGGGGCAGCAGGATCAGAAGAAGCAGCATCACAGGCCCACCGCCTTTCCAATCACGTCCAGCAGCCACTGGGGGAACAGGCCCATCACCAGACACGCCGCCGCCAGGATGGCGGTGGGGACGGTCATCATCCAGCCCGCCTCATGGGCGGAGCCCTCCGGAATGGCCGGGGCCTCCGTCCGGGGGAACCAGGCCTTCAGCACCACCTGGAACATATACACCGCCGTCAGCAGGGCCGATATCAGCAGAGCTGCGAAGCCCACCAGCGGCAGCCAACCGCCGATATCCACCGCCGCCCGGGCGATGTACCACTTGCTGACGAAGCCGTTGAAGGGGGGGATGCCCGTCAGGGCGCAGGCCGCCGCCGTGAAGCAGGCGAAGGTCACCGGCATATACCGGCCCAGGCCCTCCAGCTGGGGCACATACTCCCGGTGGGCGTAGTGCAGCACCGCACCGGCAGTGAAGAAGGCCATGATCTTCACCACCGAGTGGACGATCAGGTGCAGGAACGAGGCGGCCAGGGCCTGGGTGGTCATCAGGGCGGCGGCGAACAGGATGTACGACAGGTTCGACACCGTGGAATAGGCCAGCCGCAGCTTGAAATGCCGCTGCTTCAGGGACATGCAGGAGCCGTATACAATGGTGATGATGGGCAGCAGCAGCGCCAGCTGCTGGGCCCAGGTACCGGACAGAATGTCCGGGCCGAAGCTGTAATAGATCAGGCGGATGCAGGCGAAGGCGCCGGCCTTTACCACCGCCACCGCGTGGAGCAGGGCCGTGACGGGGGTGGGGGCCACCGCCGCCGAGGGAAGCCAGCCGTGCAGCGGCCAGATGGCGGCCTTGACCCCGAAGCCCACAAAGGACAGGGAGAACACTGCCAGCAGCATGGACAGATCTCCGTCATAGCCCGCCAGGTGGCCGCCCAGGGAGAAGTCCACCGCGTCGTGGATGGCCAGGAACACCAGCCCGATAAACGCCAGGGCCGCGCCGGAGATGGAGTATACCAGGTACTTGACGCCGGCCTTTTTGGCGGCCTTGGTCATGGGCTGCATCACCAGGGGCAAGGTGGCCAGAGTCAGCAGCTCATAGAACAGGTACATGGTCATCATGTTGGCGGAGAAGGCAATGCCCAGGGTGACGCCGAAGGATGCCGTGAAAAATGCCCAGAACATGTGCAGGTGCTTTTCGTGGCGCATGTAGTCAAAGCCATAGAGCATGGTAAAGGGCCACAGGGTGGCAGACAACCCCGCAAACAGACGGGCGGCCCCGTCCATGCGGAAGGCGATGGTCAGCCGGTGGGAAAAGTGCAGCAGGGTGAACGTGCCGTCATCGCACAGGAGGATGGCCGCCCAGGCCAGGGCCGTGGTGCCCAGGATCAGGACACCGTACACCAGGCGGCGGCAGCTCTCGCTGCGGATGGGCAGGAAATAGGACAGCAGGCCCAGCACCAGCGGCAGGAACACCGGCAGAAGGAGAAGAATTCCATTCATATGGCGCACCTCCTTACAGAATGGACCCGGTGATGTGCTCCATCACGGGGACAGTGATGCCGGACAGCAGGCCCAGGATCAGGCTGGCTGCGGCAAATAGTGCCAGAGACAGCACCAGCAGCAGCGGCTCCCGGACCCGGCTCCGGGCCGGGAAATCCTGCCCCGGAAAGAAGGCGCGGCACAGCGGCGGAAACAGGTAGGCCGCCGTCAAAAGCGCCGAGATCAGCAGCACTGCCGGAATGATATAGCACAGGGGGGCGGACATGCCGTCCAGGGCTCCCAGAGCCAGATACCATTTGCTGAAGAAGCCGCCGAAGGGGGGGATGCCCACCAGGGACAGAGCCAGGGCGGCGAAGCAGCCCATGGTGACGGGGATCCGGCGGCCCAGACCCGGGAAACCGTCGATGGTTTCCGTTTCCGTCAGGAAAATGATGGAGCCAGCGGACTGGAACACGCCGATCTTGGCCAGGGCGTGGAACAGCAGCTGCAAAAGCCCCCCCAGCAGACCCACCGGAGTCATGAGGAATACGCCCAGCAGCACATAGGAGATCTGGGAAATGCTGGAGTAGGCCAGACGCTTTTTCAGGCCGTTTTCCGTGCAGCCCATAAACGAGCCCATGAAGATGGTCACCAGGGTCAGAACGATGCACACGGTCTGGACCCAGGTGCCCCGCAGAGCCTCCGCGCCTACGGTGAAGTAAATGACCCGGATGGCAGCGATGGCCCCCACCTTGGCGATGATGCCGGAGAGCAGGGCGTGGGCCGGGGCCGGGGCAACAGGATGGGCCGAGGGCAGCCAGTTGTGCAGGGGGTACAGGCCCGCCTTGGCCCCGAAGCCCAGCAGCATCAGAAACGACGCAGCCAGCAGGGTAGGAGAGAGCGTCTGGAAATAACCGCCACGGACGAAGGTCAGGGAGGACTGCTGGGCCAGCAGCACCACGCCGAACAGGGCGATGAAGCCGCCGCAGACGGAGTAGTACAGGTATTTTACCGCGCCCAGCAGGGCCTTGGGCCGCTGGGTGTGCAGCACCAGGGGGAAGGACAGCAGGGTGGTGAGCTCATAAAACAGGTACAGGGTCACCAGATCCGCCGCCAGGGCCGCGCCCAGCACCGCCGCCTCCGTCAGCATCAGAAATACATAGAAACGGGGGTGGTGCCCCTCGTGGGTCATGTAGACGGAGGCGTAGGGGATGGTCAGCAGCCAGCACACGGCGGTCAGCAGGCAGAAGAACCGGCCCAGGCCGTCCAGCCGCAGGGAAAACGTCAGGTCGGCGGTCATGTGCCACACCGGTGTGGCCATGTCGCCCAGGGTGCAGGCACCGATCAGCAGCGCCAGCAGCAGGACCTGGCCCACGGCCAGGATCACCGTGCGGGCCCGGTCGTTCCGGATCAGGCTCAGGGCTGCCAGCGACAGAGGCAGCAGGAGGATGAGATACAGCATATTCGATTCCTCCCTTTCTCACTGACAGAACAGGTCCATGCCCTGGCGGAACAGGTCCATGAGCCCATAGGACCGCAGGCCAACAGCGATGTTCAGGGCCACGAATACAAGGCCCGGCACACTGGCCCAGCGCAGGCGGCGTGTGTGCTCCGTTTCGGCCTCCGGCACCCAGAGCAGCAGCGTGGTGTACAGGAAATACAGCACGTTCAGCAGGGTGGACAGGGCCAGCGCCAGCAGCACCGCCCAGGTGCGCCAGCCCATGTGGAACGCCGCAGCGGCAAAATACAGCTTGGGGATGAAGCCGGCGAAAATGGGGATGCCTACCATGGACAGGGCGCCCACGGTGAATACGCAGCCGGCGGTGGGGTCCCGGTGGGCGGCGGCCCGGAGGCTGTTGAAGTCCCGGTGTCCGCCGGAGGCGGCCACCAGGTCCGCACCGGACAGAAACAGCATGGGCTTGGTCAGGGCGTGGGACACGATCTGGAACAGCACCGCCGCCAGGGCGGCCTGGGTCCCCATGCCCAGGCCCATGTAGATATAGCCGATCTGGGCGGCGGAGGAGTAGGCGATCATGGTGGTCAGCCGCCGGGCGAAAATGGCGGAGACGGAGCCTGCGATCATGCCGCCGATGCCGAACAGCAGCAGCACCGTTTGGATGCCGGTGGCGGCGAACACGTCGATGCCGATGACCTGGTAGATGACCTTGATGAGAAAGACAATGTACCCCTTGGACACCACGCCGGACAGAATGCCCGAGGAGGCCGGGGTGGCCTGGCCGTAGGTATCCGGCATCCACAGGTGGAAGGGGAACAGGCCGCTTTTGATGGCCAGTCCCGCCGTTATCAGGCCCAGGGACATGGTCACGGAGAACCGGTGCCCGCCGGAGGCCCACAGGTCCGCGATGGCGGTGTGCAGCTGGGGGAACAGCAGGTGGCCGGTGACGGAATAGGTGAAGATGACGCCGATCAGGAACAGGCCGGAGCCCATCAGGGCGAAAATCATATAGCGGGCGGAGGCGATCAGGGCACGTCCGCCCCGGCGCACCGACAGCAGGGCGCAGGAGGCGATGGTCAGCACCTCGATGAACACATAGCCGGTGAAAATGTCGTTGGTGTAGCACAGGGCCATCAGCGCCACATGGGCCAGGTCCACCATGACCCAGTAGAGCTTCTGCCTGTCGGCGGGGACATCCCGCAGGATGCGGCCCATGCCGCCCAGGACGCACAGGAGCATCACCCCGGCAAACAGCATGGCCAGGAAGGGCTCCAGGATCCCTGCCGTCAGCTCGTTGCCCCAGGGGGCGGGGTAGTGACCCATCATATAGGAGTAGCGAACGTGGTGAACGGTGCAGTAGACCAGGAGGGAGCCCTGGAGCACCACGCTGGCAGACAGCAGGAAAATGCTCAGCCGCCGGGCCCAGCGGGCGTTGGCCGCAAAGGACACCACGGCGCATACCAGAGACAGAATGATGGAGAAGAAGGGGAAATTCTGCACAAAGCTCATTGCTCGCCGTCCTCCTTCTGCCGCTTTTTGTGGGACATCATCATATACAGCTTGTCCATGTCCAGGGTGCGGTAGGTCTGGTAAATGCGGACGGTCAGGGACAGCATCACCGCCGACACACTGACGGACACCACGATGCCCGTCAGCACCAGGCCCGCGGGGATGGGGTTGACGTAGTGCTCCATAGAGGTGACGCCGTCCACGATGATGGGAACGGTGCGGCCGGTGATATAGCCGCGGTCTGCCAGCAGCAGGAACACGCCGGAATCCATAATGTCCAGGCCGATGACCTTTTTCAGCAGGTTCCGGTCAAACAGCAGCATGCAGAAGCCGATGACGAACAGCAGAATGGCTACCACCAGCTCGTAATTGGAAGCAAGGGCCTTCAGCATCATAGCTCCCCCCTTCTGAAGTACATATAAAGGCTGTACATGGTGCAGCACACCACGAAGCCCACCGCCACGTTCAGGGGCAGAATCAGCCCGGCGGACAGAATGCGGCCCGGGGTGCCGGGGGAGATGACAGAGTGCAGGTGATTGGCGCCGGTATAGAAGGAGTAGCTCTTGGCCAGGCAGTAAAAGCCCAGGGAGCACAGCACCACCGTCTGGAGCCGCCGGGGCCGCAGCACGGCGGAGGCCGCCGCATCGCCCCACACCATGGCAAACAGCATCAGCCCCGCTGCCAGAATGGCACCGCCGGAGAAGCCGCCGCCGGGGGACAGGTGGCCGTTGAGAAGAATATAGATGCCGAACACCAGGATCACCGGGATCAGGAACTTACACATGGGGGCCACAATGGGGTCCGAGGCATAGTCCACCACGTCGGGCTGGAGAAGCCAGCGCCTTTTGCCGGAGCGGTTGAGCAGAATGGTCACGGCACACATGGCGGTGAACAGCACAAAGGATTCGCCCAGGGTATCGAAGGCACGGTAGTCCAGGATCATGCCCGCCACGGTGTTTACCGCGCCGGTCTCCTGGGTGCCCTGCTCCACATAGCGCTGGGCTACCTCGTTGACGGTGGGGGCGATATCGGAGCCGTAGGGGGGCAGGTCCGCTGCCGTCAGCAGCATGAGGGCCGACAGCACCACGCACAGAAGGCCTGCCAGCACGTTGTACAGCCGCAGGGACCGGTGGACTCCCTGCTCCACCAGCGTCCGGTCCCGGCGGGGGGTCGGATGAGCGGAGACGTTTTCAGCCGGACACTCCGGAGGCTCCTTTTGCAGCTGCTCGGACAGGTCCAGGCCGCCGTGGAGCCAGAGCTGCACCAGGGAGGGCTCAGAGGGTGTCGTCATGGTGGTCCTCCTCTCTGCGGGCCTCGTGCTCCGCGTCCTTGTCAATGAGGTTGATACGCCGCAGGGTCAGGAAAAACAGAATGCCCGTGATGCCTGCGCCCACGGCGGCCTCGGTGATGGCCAGATCCGGAGATTCCAGCAGCAGCCACACCACGGACATGATGATGGAATAGGCCATGTAGATGATGACAGCACGCATGGGCTTTTTCACCAGAGCGGTGGCCACGGCACAGACCAACAGGCCGATCAGCAGGAGGATGCGGAAGACCGTACTCATTGACCGGCCTCCTGTTCTCCGTCGGGCAGCTCCAGGTGCTGCTCCAGATTCTGGTTCACCCGGTACTCAAACTGGGCCAGCATATGGCCGGACAGGGGAGAGGTGCACCACTGGAGGATCACCACCAGCAGCAGCTTCCACAGCACCGGGCGCAGGCCCACCGCCAGCATCACCGCCAGCACCAGCAGGGAAAGACCCAGGGTGTCGGCTATGGAGGCGGCATGGAGCCGGTTCAGGGTAAAGTCAAAGCGAAACAGGCCCACCATGGCGGTCAGCAGGGCAAAGCACCCGGCCAGCACGCACAGAGCCGCCAGGCCGAAGCGGATCCATTCACCGATCATGCGATTCGTCCTCCTCCTTGTCCTGCCGCTTGCGCTGGTACAGGTTGATGTAAATGCGGCACAGCAGCATTACCGCGATAAACGACAGCACCACATACACGATGGCCACGTCCACCAGGTAGTCCTCCCCCAGCAGATAGGCCAGGATGGCGATGATAATGGCCACCAGCGTGCCGGTAAGGTTGATGCCGATGATGCGGTCCGCCGTCAGCCGGGCCCGGATGATATAGACCATCACTGCCAGCAGGCCCAGACCCAGAAACACCAGCGCGCCCCAGAACAGATAGTGATAGCACTGTTGGATCAGTTCCATTCCGGGCCCTCCATTTTCCGCAGGAGCCGGGTCAGACTCCAATCCGGGATGTCGGCGGCATGAGCCTTATTCAGGCACAGCACCAGGTAGTCCTCTCCCTCCTGGCGCACCGTCACAGTGCCGGGGGTCAGGGTGATGGAGTTGGACAGCAGCATCCGGGAGACGGGCTTTTCCAGGGGCGCGTGGACCCGGACGATGGCAGGGTGATAGTCCGGCTTCCGGGACCAGATCACCCGCATCACAGCCAGGTTGGCCCGGATGATCTCCCGCACAAGGATCGCACCGTAGACAACATAGCCGCCCAGGCGCTTCAGAAAACGCCGCTCCGCCTGGGGCCGGCAGCCCAGGGCAGCCACGCAGAACGCGTAGACCGCACCGGTGATGACTACGCCGAACAGGCAGATCTCCAGCGTGACTTTTCCGTTCAGGATCAGCCACAGCAGGAACAAAAAGATACACATGACCATGGGGGGTTCCTCATTCCTCTCTCACACACATAGCGTGAATGTTAAGATTTTTTCGCACACGGCGCAAAAAACTTCATACAAAATTTATTTTACCATGTATGCAGAAATAAAGTCAATAAAAACCGGGAATTTGCCGGGAAAAGATGAAAAAAGCCGTCAATTGGCGTGCATAATTTCCCAAACGTGTTCCGCGCCGCCGGGCCTGCCCGGTCAGAGATTTCCAATCCGAAAAATGTAGCAATTGCAACAGACAAATACAGGATTCCGGCGTATACTGCCGGATGTACCATAAAATAAGGAGGAATCATCTCATGATTCGCAGGATCATTCACATAGACCAGGACAAGTGCAACGGCTGCGGGGCCTGTGCCAGGGCCTGCCACGAGGGCGCCATCGACATGGTGGACGGCAAGGCTAAGCTCATGCGGGAGCACTACTGCGACGGGCTGGGGGACTGCCTGCCGGCCTGTCCCACCGGGGCCATTACCTTTGAGGAGCGGGAGGCTCCCGCCTATGACGAGGCGGCGGTGAAGGCGGCTCAGGCCGCCAGGAACCGGCCCCATACCGGCTGCCCCGGCGCGGCCATCCGCCAGCTGGCCCACAAGAAGCCCGCCCCGCCGGCCCCCGGCCGGGAGACGGAGAGCCAGCTGACCAACTGGCCGGTGCAGATCAAGCTGGTCCCCACCCGCGCCCCGTATTTCGAGGGGGCGGAGCTGCTGATCGCGGCGGACTGCACGGCCTTCACCTATGCCGACTTCCACAGCCGGTTCCTGGCGGGCCGGGTGTGCCTCATCGGCTGCCCCAAGCTGGACGGCGTGGACTACACCGAGAAGCTGGCGGAGATCCTCCGCAGCAACAACATCCGCTCCGTGACGGTGCTGCGGATGGAGGTGCCCTGCTGCGGCGGGCTGGAGATGGCCGCCCGGCGGGCCCTGGAGCAGTGCGGCCGGGACCTGCCCTGGCAGGTGTGCACCGTCCACATCGACGGCACGGTGACGAAAAACTGAAAAGCCGCAACAAGTGCGTCCCGGACATCCGGGGCGCACTTTGCACGTCAGGCCCCGCTCCGGCATAGACTGCCCTGTGAGGAGGTATATGCATGGACCATGAACTTTTGCTGGCCCGCTCCATCACACAGGCTCAGCACATGGTGCGCTCCCTTGGCGGCTGCGGCATCCGGAGCGCGCTGATGCGCGCCCCTGTGGGACTGACGGACCGGGGCTGCGCCTATGGGGTGCGGCTGCGGCCCGGGACGCTGGAGGCGGCTCTGACCTGTTTGCAGGCGGCGGGGATCAAGCCCCTGGCCGTCTATCATCATACCCGGGAGGGCTATCGGGAGGCGGCGCAATGATCTATTTCGACGCCGGGGCCACTACCCTGGAAAAACCCGCCGCCGTGGGTCGGGCCATGGCCCGGGCGGCACACACCATGAGCTCCCCGGGCCGGGGGAGCTATCCGGCCTCCCGCCTGGCCGGGGAGACGGCCTATCTGTGCCGCCAGGAGGCGGCGGAACTGCTGGGAGTCCCCCAGCCGGAAAACGTCGTCATCACCGGAAGCGCCACCCATGGCCTGAACCTGGCCATCCGGTCTTTGCTGGGTCCCGGGGACCGGGTGGTGATCTCCGGATATGAGCACAACGCCGTCACCCGGCCCCTGCACGCCATCCCGGGGCTTTCCGTGACGGTGATCGACACGCCGCCCTTCCGGCCGGACCTGGCGGCGGAGGAATTTCGCCGGGCCATCCGGCAGAAGCGGCCCCGGGCCGTGATCTGCACCCACGTTTCCAACGTGTTCGGGGCGGTGCTGCCGGTGGAGGACATCGCCCGATGCTGCCGGGAGACGGATACGCCCCTGATCGTGGACGCCTCCCAGTCGGCGGGGGTGCTGCCGGTGGACCTGGCCGGGTGGGGGGCGGCCTTTGTGGCCATGCCCGGCCACAAGGGCCTGTATGGCCCCCAGGGCACGGGACTGCTGCTGTGCGGGGTGGAGGGGAAGCCCCTGCTCTACGGCGGCACCGGCAGCATGTCCCGCCTGCAGGATATGCCCCCGGACCTGCCGGACCGGCTGGAGCCCGGGACCCACAATATGCCGGGTATAGCCGGACTGCTGGAGGGCATCCGGTTCGTCCGGCGGCAGGGGGTGGAGAGCATCGCCGCCCGGGAGCGGCAGGTGGCCCTGCGGGCCGCCCGGGGCCTGGAGAGTCTGCCGGGGGTCCGGGTGCTCCGGGACGGGGACTTCCGGAACCAGACCGGGGTGGTGTCCTTCGTGACGGAGGGCCGGGACTGCGAGGCGGTGGGGGAGGCTCTGGCCCGGCGGGGAATTGCTCTGCGGGCGGGGCTCCACTGTGCGCCTTTGGCCCACCGGACGGCGGGGACGCTGGAAACCGGAACCCTGCGGCTGAGCACGTCGTTTTTCAATACGCCGGACCAGGCGGATCGCCTGGTATGGTCCGTGTCCCGGGTGCTTCGTGAAAATGTAGAGCTTTGACAGACGTTTTTGTTGCATTTTCCCAATAAATTTTATATAATGTAAAATACGTATTGGTATGTGCAAGGAAGGGACGCCTGAAATGGAAGCTATTGTATCTGTATTGGAGCGGGCGGGGCGGTATTTGTCGCTGATCCGGCCCATGGATGTGCTGGACGTGGCCATCATCGCCTATCTGGTGTATAAGATCCTGTGTCTGGTGCGCAGCACCAGGGCGGAGAATATCCTCAAGGGCGTTGCCATCTTTCTGGTGGCCCTGTGGCTGTCGTCCCCGGCGGCCCTGAATCTGCGGGGCGTGAACTATATCCTCAGCCACATGGTGGAATGGGGCGTTCTGGCCCTGATCATCCTGTTTCAGCCGGAGATCCGGCAGCTGCTGGAAAAGGTGGGCAGCCGGAACATCCGCCTGCTGCGGATTTTCCAGCCGGAGCAGCAGTCGTCGGAGCTGGAGCGGGCCATTGACCAGACCGTGGCGGCCTGCACCGACATGGCCAAGACCCGCACGGGTGTGCTGATCGTGTTCGAGCGGAAGCTGCTGCTGGACGATATCGTCCGCAGCGGCACCACTCTGGACGCGGCGGTATCCAGCGAGCTGCTGAAGAACATCTTTTTCGTGAAGGCCCCCATGCACGACGGCGCCGTGATCATCCGGCAGGGCCGGATCTTAGGCGCCGGATGCATGCTGCCTCTGTCGAAGAATGTGAACCTCAGCCGCGATCTGGGTATGCGTCACCGTGCGGGCATCGGCATGAGCGAAAACTCCGACGCAGTGGTGGTCATCGTATCGGAGGAGACAGGCTCCATCTCCGTGGCCATCGGCGGAATGCTGAAGCGGCACCTGATGCCGGAGACGCTCCGTCAGCTGCTGTGCAACGAGCTGATGCCCCAGCCTGAGGAGGAGTCGGACAAGCCCCGCCTGTCCCTGCGGGAGCTGCTGCACGCCCATAGAAAGGGGGAGCAGAATGGAAACCAAGAATAACACCAACGCCAACAAAAGCCGCAAGGCCATCCGCATCGTCATCTCCATCCTGGTGGCCATTGCCCTGTGGGTCTATGTGGACCGGGGGCTTTCCGTGGAGGTGACCATGAAGGTCAAAAACGTTCCGGTGGAGTTCTCCGGCGAGGATACTACCCTGGCGGACAAGAATCTGATGCTGCTGTCGGGCTACGACACCACCATCGACCTGGTGCTCAAGGGGCCCCGCAGCGAGCTGCGCAAGCTGGACAAGAGCAAGGTCCGCATTGTGGCGGACACCAGCTCCATCCAGGAGACCGGACAGCAGACACTGACGTATCAGGTGTATTATCAGGACGACATCCAGCGCAGCAAAATTTCCGTGGATCACGCCAGCGCCTACAGCGTTACCGTTACCGTGGGGGAGATGGACAGCAAGACCGTCCCCATCCACTGCGACATCGTGGGCAGCACCGCCACCGGCTTCACCGCCGGGGAGCTGACCCTGGACCCGGCGGAGCTGAATCTGCGGGGTCAGCGGGACGACCTGCTGAACATCGCCTATGCCAAGGTGACGCTGGACATCTCCGGGGCGGATCGCACCGTGGTGAAGGCCCTGGAGTGGGAGCTGTACGACTACAACGACATCAAGATCGATAACCCTGCCGTTCGCTCCAAGGTGAAGGCCGTGCAGGCCACCCTGCCGGTGAAAACATCCAAGACGGTGGGCCTGGTCATCAACTTCGTTCCCGCCGCCGGGTCCACCATGGATACGGTGCAGTACACCGTGTCCCCGGACAAGGTGACCCTGGTGGGCGAAAAGGACGTGCTGGACACCATCGACGCCATTGTGCTGGACACCCTGTACCTTCAGGATCTCCAGCCCTCCCAGAGCCTGACCTACAGCGTCACCGCGCCGGAGGGGACTACCCTGGCGGAGAATGTGGGACCCGTCACCGTGACCATCGTGGTCACGGGGGTCACGGAGCGCAGCGTTAGCGTGACGGCCTTTAACTGCGAAAACGTGCCGGCGGGCTTTTCCGCTGTGCCGGTGACGGAGAGCCTGAATATTCTGCTGCGGGGTCTGGATGGCGAAATGGCCCGCATCACCGCAGAGGACCTGCGCATTACCGTGGACCTCAGCGGTATCACGGAGCCGGGGGTCCACACGGTGCCGGTGACGGTGCAGGTGGCCAACTACGCCAACGTGGGCGTCAAGGGTTCGTATCAGATCGTGGTGGACGTGGAGCGTCTGCCGTAACAGAGATTTTTCCCCAAGCGAAAGGACTGAGCAAAATGACACAAGTGGCAACTGTTGAAAAAATCCTTCGGGACGGATATGTGCAGATCTCCGTGCCCCGCAAGTCCGCCTGCGGACACGACTGCGAGGAATGCGCCGGCTGCGGCATGACCGGGGCCTCCGTCTATGCCGAGGCCCGGGACCCCGTGGGGGTCCGCCCCGGAGACAAGGTGGTGGTGGAAAGCTCCACCCGGGCTATCCTGGCGGTGACCTGGCTGGTATATATGCTGCCGGTGGTGTTTTTCCTGCTGGGCTACTTCCTGTCGGCGGGGCTGACGGAGGGCTGGCGCTATGCCGTGGCCATTGTGGCGGCGGCGGTGTCGTTTATCCCCATCAAGCTGTATGACGGCTATGCCCGGAAGCGGGACACCCTGACCTATACCATCGTCCGGGAGTTCTGATGTTCGGTTATGTGCGGCCGTCGGACGGACACCTGACGGCGGAGGACAAGCAGCGGTTCCAGGCCGCTTACTGCGGCCTGTGCCGCAGCCTGGGCCGGAGATACGGCCTGGCGGCCCGGATGATCCTGAACTATGACCTGGCCTTTCTGGCCATGCTGCTGTCCCGGGAGCCGGAGTGCCCCACGGCGCACTGCCGGTGCCCGGCCCACCCCATCCGGGGCTGCGACGCCCTGGAGCCTCAGCCCGCCTTCGACGCGGCGGCGGACCTGAGCGTGATCCTTACCTGGTGGCAGCTGACCGACGGCGTGGCGGACCACGGCTTTTTCCGGGGGCTGCCGTACCGCGCGGCGCTGCTGGCCCTGAGCCGGGCCTATCGGAAGGCCCGGGCCAGGCGGCCCGGCTTCGACCAGCGGACCCGGACCCACCTGGAGGAGCTGGCCCGGCTGGAAGGGGAGAGGTGCCCCTCCATGGACCGGGCGGCGGACGCCTTTGCGGCGCTGCTGGCCGGTGCGGCGGAGGAGGAGCCGGACCCGGTGCGCCGCCGGGTGCTGGAGCAGCTGCTGTACCACCTGGGCCGCTGGATCTATCTGGTGGATGCGGCGGACGACCTGAAAAAGGACGTGAAGTCCGGCAGCTATAACCCGCTGGTGTACCGATTTCACGCCGAGGGCGGCACGCTGACGGCGGAGGACCGGGCGGCCCTGGCCGCCACCCTGGACAGCTCCGTCCGGGCTATGGCCGCCGCCTTTGAGCTGGCGGATTTCGGCCCCTGGCGGGCCATTATCGAGAGTGTTGTATACGAGGGCCTGTACGCGGTGGGCGCGGCGGTGCTGAACGGCACTTTCCACAAAGGACGCAGAAGAAAACAACGAAAGGCAGGCGCCTGATATGCGCGATCCCTATCAGGTGCTGGGCATCCCCAGCACCGCCACAGACGAAGAAGTGAAGAAAGCCTACCGGAACCTGGCCCGGAAATACCACCCCGACAACTACCACGACAATCCCTTAGAGGACCTGGCCCAGGAGCGGATGAAGGAGATCAACGAGGCCTATGAGACCATCCGCAATCAGCGCAAGGCCGCCCAGTCCGGCGGCCAGAGCGGCTACGGCTCCGGCTATAATCCCGGCTACGGCGCGGGGTACAATACCGGCTATAACACCGGCTACAGCGGCGCCTACGGCGCTGCGTGGCAGCGGATCCGGCTGGCCATCTCCCAGGGGAACCTGAACCTGGCGGAGGAGCTGCTCAACGCCCAGACGGATCACAACGGGGAGTGGAACTTCCTGAAGGGGGCCGTGTGCTATAAGCGGGGCTGGATGGACGAGGCCCGGCGCTATTATGAGACGGCGGTGCAGATGGACCCGGGCAATGCGGAATATCAGCGGGCCCTGGATATGATAAACGGAAACGGCGCGGCGTACCGCCCCAACGGGTACGGGCATGTGTCCACCGGCAGCTGCGCCGGGGACAACTGCACCAGCCTCTGCGCCGCCTGCGCCTGCATGAACTGCCTGTTTGGCGGCGGCGGATACTATTTCTGCTGCTGAGGGACGATAGATAGGAGGAGTTTACATTGGTCAAAAGCATGACCGGCTACGGCCGGGCCAGAGAGACCCTGCACCAGCGGGACATCACCGTGGAGGTGCGCTCTGTCAACAACCGCTTTCTGGACTGCACGGTGAAAATGCCCCGTGCTTACGTATTTGCCGAGGACGCCGTGAAGGCCCGGGTCCGGGCTGCTGTGTCCCGGGGCAAGGTGGACGTGTTCGTCACCATCGACGCCAGCGCCGCGGACGTGTCCGTGGTGACGGTGAACCAGCCCCTGGCCCGGGGCTATTACCAGGCCCTGACCCAGCTGAGGGATATGTTCTCCCTGGAGGGGGAGATCACGCCCATGGCCCTGGCCAAGCTGCCGGATGTGCTGACGGTGTCCAAGGCCGAGGAGGACCTGGAAACCGTGGCCGCCGATATCTGCCAGGTGCTGGACCAGGCCCTGGCCGCCTATAACGATATGCGGGCCGTGGAGGGCCGCCGCCTGGCGGAGGACATCGCGGGCCGCCTGGTGACCATCGAGACCGCTGTTGGCCGGGTGGAGCAGCAGTCGCCCCAGACCGTGTCCGCCTATCGGGAGCGGCTGGAGAAGAAAATGCGGGAGGTGCTGGCCTCCACCACCATGGACGAGGGACGTATCCTTACCGAGGCGGCTATTTTTGCCGACAAGGTGGCTGTAGACGAGGAGACCGTCCGCCTGCGCAGCCATGTGGCCCAGCTGCGGACCATGCTGCAGGCCCAGCGGCCCACCGGCAAGGACATGGACTTCCTGATGCAGGAGTTCAACCGCGAGTGCAACACCATCGGCTCCAAGTGCAACGATCTGGCCGTGACCCAGGACGTGGTGGCCATGAAGGCCGAGGTGGAGAAGATCCGCGAGCAGGTGCAGAACATCGAGTAAAGGAGGAACCGCTGTGCAGCTGGTGAATATCGGCTTCGGCAACCTGGTGTCCGTGGGACGCCTCATCGCCGTGGTGAGCCCGGATTCCGCCCCCATCAAGCGGCTGATCCAGGAGTCCCGGGACCGGGGCATGCTCATTGACGCCACCTACGGCCGCAAAACGGCGGCGGTGCTGGTGATGGACAGCGACCATGTGGTGCTCTCCGCCCTGCCGGCGGAGAAGCTGGGCCCCCGCCTGGGCCTGTCGGCGGAGGATTTCATGCAGGAGGAGATCTGATTTTGGAAAAGCAAGGCAAAATTTTTATTCTTTCCGGCCCGTCCGGGTCCGGAAAGGGCACGGTGCTCAAAAGCGCCATGAGGGAGCATCCGGACATGTTTCTGTCCGTGTCCGCCACCACCCGCGGACCCCGCCAGGGTGAGATTGACGGCGTACACTATCACTTCATCGACGACGACGCGTTCCTGAAGATGATCGACCGGGATCAGCTGCTGGAGCATGCGGGCTATGCCGGGAATTTTTACGGCACCCCCCGCATCCCCGTGGACGAGGCCCTGGATCAGGGCCGGGACGTGATGCTGGAGATCGACGTGCAGGGGGCCCAGCAGATTTATGCCAAGCGGCCCGACGCCGTGCGCATCTTCCTGGCTCCGCCCTCCTGGTCGGAGCTGGAGCGCCGCCTGGTGAACCGGGGCACCGACTCCGCCGACAAGATCCGCCAGCGGCTGACCCGAGCCCGGGACGAGATGGCCCTGGCCGTGGATTACGACTATTTCATCATCAACGACGACGTGGAGCGCGCCGCCGCTGAGCTCAATGATATCTTCCGCGTGGAGCACTTCAAGCCCGCCGAGCGGATGCATTTGGTAAAGGACTAAAAATTTTTTCTGATAAAGGACGGTAATGCTATTATGATGCTCTATCCCGCTATGAACAAGCTGACCCAGTACATTCCCAACCGCTATATGATGGTGAACGTGGTGGCCCGCCGGGCCCGCCAGATCGCCATCGAGGCCCAGCGCCACGACGAGCCCCTGGACGAGAAGCCCGTGACCCTGGCCATCAACGAGGTGGCCGAGGGCTGCTTCGACGCCAAGTCCATCGACACCGCCATCTCCGACGAGGCGTGATCTGACAGGAGGAATCGCCATGCCGCAGATCGCAAAGGTGGCTGTGGCGGCGGCAACCTACGCCATTGACAAGCCCTATGACTATCTGATCCCCCAGGGGACGGACATCGCCGTGGGCATGCGGGTGCTGGCGCCCTTCGGGCGGGGCAACCGCGTCAGCGAGGGAGTCGTGCTGGCCCTGGGGCAGGGGGTGCCGGACAAACCCATCAAGCCCATCCGGTCCGTGGTGGACCGGGAGCCCGTCATCACGGACCGGGAGATCCGCCTGGCCCTGTGGATGCGGGAGCGGTATTTCTGCACGTTTTACGACGCCATCCGCACCATCCTGCCCGCCGCTGTGTGGTACAGCTATCGGGAGATGTGGTCCCTGACCGGGGAGCCCCTGCCGGAGGACCTGTCGGAGCGGGAGGCGGCGGCCTGCCGCCTGCTGCAGGACGGCCCCATGGAGCGGGACGACCTGTGCGCCGCCCTGGGGGAGACCGGAAGCCGGGTGCTGTCGGTTCTGAAAAAGCGGGGCATCCTGCAAATGGAGCCCCAGGGCTCCCGGAAGGTCCAGGACCGGGTGGTGCAGATCGCCTGCCTGGCCCTGGAGCCGGAGGAGGCCCTGAAGCGGATGGAGCGGAAGAAAAAATCCGCCGCCCGGCAGTATGACGCCGTGGCCTTCCTGGCCAAATACGGTGACGCCGTGGTGCAGGAGCTGTGCTACTACACCGGCGTGTCCCGGCAGGGCATCAGGAGCCTGGAGCGGGCGGGGCTGGTGTCCCTGCGCAGCCAGGAGGAGTACCGCATCTCCCGCCGGGACTATGACGCGGCGGCGGAGGAGATCACCCTCAACGATGAGCAGCAGCGGGCCTATGACGAGATCCTGGCCCAGTGCCGCGATGGCCGCCCCGGCGTCACCCTTTTGCAGGGAGTCACCGGCAGCGGCAAGACCCTGGTGTATATCCGCCTGGCCCAGACCCTGCTGGCCCAGGGCCGGTCCGTGATGATCCTGGTGCCGGAAATCGCCCTGACGCCCCAGATGATGGCCCGGTTTTCCGCCTACTTCGGGGACCAGGTGGCCCTGCTGCACAGCGGTCTGCGGCTGACGGAGCGGTATGACCAGTGGAAGCGCATCCGCCGGGGAGAGGCACACATCGTGCTGGGTACCCGGTCGGCGGTGTTCGCGCCGCTGGAGAACCTGGGCCTCATCATCCTGGACGAGGAGCAGGAGAGCTCCTACGAATCCGAAAATCCTCCCTGCTATCACGCAAGGGATATCGCCAAATACCGCTGTTTCCGGGAAAATGCCCGGCTCTTGCTGGGTTCGGCCACCCCCACGGTGGAAACGGCGTATTACGCCCGCCGGGGGGACTATCAGCTGGCGCTGCTGCGGCGGCGCTACAACGCACACCGGATGCCCCGGGTGATCCTGGCGGATATGCGCCGGGAGCTGCGGGACGGCAACGCCGGCTGCATCAGCCGGGAGCTGGCCCGGGAGCTGGAGAAGAATCTGGAGGCCGGGGAGCAGAGCATCCTGTTTCTCAACCGCCGGGGCAGCAGCCGGGAGCTACTGTGCCCCCAGTGCGGCTATGTGCCCCAGTGCCCCCGGTGCAGCGTGTATCTGACCTATCACTCCGCCAACGGGCGGATGATGTGCCACTACTGCGGCTATTCCGAAAAAAGCAGCGAAGCCTGCCCGGAGTGCGGCGGCGCCATGAAGCACATCGGCGTGGGCACCCAGCGGGCGGAGGAGGAGCTGCACGCCCTGTTCCCGGAGGCGGAAATCCTCCGCATGGACGCCGACACCGTCAGCCAGGGACATGAGAAGATCCTCCGGGATTTCCAGGTGCGGCGGGTGCCCATTCTGCTGGGGACCCAGATGGTGGCCAAGGGGCTGGACTTTGCCAATGTGACGCTGGTAGGCGTCCTGGCGGCGGATATGTCCCTGTATGTGGACCACTACCGGGCCTCGGAGCGGACCTTCAGCCTGCTGACCCAGGTGGTGGGCCGGGCCGGACGGGGGGACAAGCCAGGCCGGGCGGTGATCCAGACCTACACCCCCCAGAACGACGTGATCCTGGCCGCAGCGGACCAGGACTATGACCGGTTTTACGACGGCGAGATCCGCCTGCGGCAGCTGCGGCGGGACCCGCCCTTTGCCGACCAGTTCTTCATCACCGTCACCGGCCCCCAGGAGGGCCCGGTGCGCCGGGCCGCCGCCGGTCTGCGGGACGGACTGCGTTCCGCCGCCGGGCAGGAGCCCTATCGCGGCATGGCCCTGGATATTCTGGGCCCGGCCCCGGCTCCCGTGGTGAAGGTCAACAACCGCTACCGCTACCGGGTAACGGTGATCGGCCGCAACGACAAGACCCTGCGGGGCCTGCTGTCGGCGTTTATGAAGGAGTTTTCCCGGCGGCCGGAGCACAAAGCGCTGCATATTTACACCGATTGTAATCTGATGGACTGATAAAAAGAGGTATACGACCATGGCTTTGAGAAAAATCGTATTGCAGGGGGAGCCCTGCCTGACCAAGGTGTGCCGCCCGGTGACGGAGTTCAACGGCAGGCTTCACACCCTGCTGGACGACCTGAAGGACACGCTGCTGGACTCCGGCGGCGTGGGCCTGGCCGCGCCCCAGGTGGGCATTCTGCGCCGGGTGTGCGTGGTGATGAACGAGGATGACGAGATCATCGAGCTGGTGAACCCCGAGATCATCGCCACCGATGGCGAACAGACCGGGCTGGAGGGCTGCCTCAGCGTGCCCGGAAAGTTCGGCATTGTGACCCGGCCCTACACGGTGCGGGTCCGGGCCCAGGACCGGGACGGCGCATTTTTCGAGGTGGAGGACGAGGCCCTGACGGCCCGGTGCTTCTGCCACGAGATCGAGCATCTGGACGGTCATCTGTTCGTGGAGCGCACGGACCATCTGCTGACCGAGGAGGAGCTGGATGAGTATATCCGGCAGCAGGAAGAGGGAGACGACGAGGAGTGAGGATCCTGTTTATGGGCACGCCGGATTTCGCGGTGGCGTCCCTGAAGCGGCTGGTGGAGGACGGGCACGAGATCTGCGGCGTGTTCACCCAGCCGGACCGCCCCAAAAACCGGGGGCATAAGCTGGCCTTTTCGCCGGTGAAGGAATACGCCCTGTCCCAGGGGCTGTCCGTGTATCAGCCCACGAAAATGCGGGACGGCACGGCTCTGGCCCTGGTGCGGGAGCTGCACCCGGAGCTGATCGTGGTGGCGGCCTATGGCCGCATCCTGCCGGAGGATATTCTGAATACCCCGCCCTATGGCTCCATCAACGTCCACTCATCCCTGCTGCCCAAATACCGGGGAGCGGCCCCCATCAACTGGGCCATCCTCAACGGGGAGCGGGAGACCGGCGTCACCATCATGTATATGGCCAAGGAGCTGGATGCCGGGGACATTCTGCATGTGCTGAAAACCGATATTGACCCCCAGGAGGACGCCCAGGCGCTGACGGCGCGGCTGGCGGAGCTGGGGGCTCAGGCGCTGTCCGAAACTGTGGAACAGCTGCGTGCCGGAACCGCTCACCGCACGGTCCAGGATCACAGCGCCTATACCTACGCCCCCATGCTCACCAAGGATATGGGCGTGATCGACTGGACAAAGCCCGCCGGGCATATCCATAACCAGGTTCGGGGCCTGATTCCCTGGCCCTGCGCCTCCACGGAGCTGGGCGGGGCCACGGTGAAGGTGTTCCGCACGGAGGTCCTGGGCGAGACCGGAAAAGCTCCCGGCACCGTGGCGGCCGCCGGAAAGGCGGGCATCGACGTGGCCTGCGGCGACGGACATCTGCTGCGGATCCTGGAGCTGCAGCCCCAGGGGGGCCGCCGGATGGCGGCGGCGGACTATCTGCGGGGCCATCCCCTGCAGGTGGAGGCATGAGCCCCCGGGAGAAGCGCAGCGCCCGGGACGTGGCCCTGGATGCGCTGATGCAGGTGGACAAGGCCAACGCCTGGTCCGATGAGGCCCTGCGCCGTCTGATCGCCCAGAACGGGCTGGACAGCCGGGACGCGGCCTTTGCCACCCGCCTGTGCTATGGGGTGATGCAGAACCGGATGCTGCTGGACTACTACATCGGCTGCTGGTGCGCCCAGAAGCCGGAGCGGCTGGAGCCGGTGATCCGCAGCATCCTGCGCATCGGCGGCTATCAGATATTGTTTATGGACCGGGTGCCCCACCGGGCCGCCGTCAACGAGGCGGTGGAGATGACCCGCCGCCGGGGACGGCCCAAGGCCGCCGGTATGGTCAACGCCGTGCTGCGGCGGTTTGTAGAGCACTGGATGGATATGCCGGACCTGCCCAAGGGGTCCACGGCGGACTATCTCTCCCTGCGGTACAGCCATCCCAAGTGGCTGGTGCTGCGGCTGCTGGACCTGGTGGGGCCGGATGAGACCCAGGCATTTCTGCGGCTGGATAACGACACCGTGCCTACCTGTATCCAGGTGAATCCTTTGAGGACCACCGCAGAGGAGCTGGAGCGGGAGCTTCGGGGCGCGGGCGTCGCGGTGCAGCCTCACCCGTGGCTGGAGGGCTGCCTGGAGATCACCGGCACCGGTGATCTGCGGAGCATGCCCGCCTTCCGGGAGGGACGGTTCCTGGTCCAGGATGCGGCCGCCCGTCTGGCCGCCATGGCGGCGGCAGCGGCCCCGGGGGACCGGGTACTGGACGTGTGTGCCGCACCGGGGGGGAAATCCTTCGCTATGGCCATGGACATGGGCGACCGGGGGCAGATCCTGTCCTGCGACGTTCACCCCTACAAGGTGAAGCTCATCGAAAGCGGCGCACAGCGCCTGGGGCTGACCTGCATCCGCGCGGCCACTGCCGACGCCCGGGAGAAGCACGCCGCCTGGGAGGCGCAGGCCAATGTGGTCATGGCCGACGTGCCCTGTTCGGGGCTGGGGATCATCCGGAAAAAGCCGGATATCCGCTATAAGAACCCCAAGGAGCTGGCCCAGCTGCCGCTGGTGCAGCGGGCCATCCTGGAAAATGCCTCCGGCTATGTGCGCCCCGGCGGCACGCTGGTGTATTCCACCTGCACGGTGCTGCCGGAGGAGAACGAGGACGTCACCGGGGATTTCCTGGACAAGCACCCGGAGTTTGAGCCTGTGCGGACGGCGTTCCCCCTGCCGGTGGGGCCCTGCCCGGGGCAGGTGACCCTGTGGCCCCAGCGCCACGGCACCGACGGGTTTTATATCTGCCGGATGCGCAGAAAGGACTGAGCAAATTGACGGACATGCGATGCATGACGGAGGAGGAGATCAGCCGGGTGCTGGCGGACATGGGCCAGCCCGCCTTCCGGGGCAAGCAGGTGTTCACCTGGCTGCACCGGGGGGTGCGCTCCTTCGACGAAATGAGCAACCTATCCAAATCCCTGCGCCAGCAGCTGGCACAGGACTACACCATTTCCGTGCCTACCGTGGCCCGAAAGCAGGAATCCCGGCTGGACGGCACCATAAAATACCTGTGGGAACTGCCGGACGGCAACTGTATCGAGACGGTGCTGATGCAGTATCACCATGGAAACACAGTGTGCATTTCCTCACAGGTGGGCTGCCGCATGGGCTGCGCCTTCTGCGCCAGCACCGTCGCCGGAAAGGTCCGGGACCTGACCGCCGGAGAGATGCTGGACCAGGTGCTGTTTACCCAGCTGGATTCCGGCCGGGAGATCTCCAATATCGTGCTGATGGGTATTGGAGAGCCCCTGGATAACCGGGAAAACGTTCTGCGGTTCCTGCGCCTGGTGAACCATCCCGACGGGCTGAACATCGGCATGCGACACATCAGTCTCTCCACCTGCGGCGTGGTGCCGGGTATCGACGCCCTGGCGGAGGAGGATCTGCAGCTGACGCTGTCGGTGTCCCTCCATGCACCGGACAGCGAAACACGCTCCCGGATCATGCCTGTGAACCGGGCCTGGGATGTGGAGGAGCTGTTTGCCGCCTGTCACCGGTATTTTCGCCGGACAGGACGGCGCATATCCTTTGAATATGCCATGATCGACGGGGTCAACGACCACGACTGGCAGGCAGACCTGATTGCCAAGCGCATTGCCGGCATGCCGGGTCATGTGAATCTGATCCCGCTCAACGACGTGGTGGAAAGTCCCTTCAAGCCCAGCCGCCGTGTGGCCGCGTTTCAGAAGCGGTTGGAGTCACATGGCATCACCGCCACGGTGCGGCGGAGTCTGGGTGGGGACATCGACGCCTCCTGCGGCCAGCTGCGCCGCCGCGCTATGGAGGAAAGAAAGGGGGGTGATCCCGCGTGAAGCATTGGAAGATCACCGATCCCGGCCTGGTGCGCCGGGAAAATCAGGATGCCTTTGGTTTTGCCCAGCTGTCCGGCGGCTATACCGTGGCTGTGGTGTGCGACGGCATGGGCGGTGTGGCCGGGGGCAGCATCGCCAGCAGCGTAGCGGTGGAGACGTATATCCGCACCCTGTCCGACTCCGACCACCCGGACCAGGCGGTGCATGCCGCTGTAATGGCAGCCAACAGCGCTATCCGACAACGGGCTGCCGGACATCCGGAGCTGAGAAGCATGGGCACTACGCTGGTATCTGCCCTGGTCAAGGGAGATCGGGTACTCATCAGCAATGTGGGCGACAGCCGGGCCTATCTGGCCGGAGCTCAGGGCCTGCGGCAGATCAGCCGGGACCATTCCCTGGTAGAGGACATGGTGGAAAAGGGTGACCTGACTCCCGGTCAAGCCCGCAGCCATCCCCGCCGCAATCTCATTACCCGTGCTTTGGGACCGGACCCCGCCGTGGAGGCAGACGACTTTGCCATTCAGTGGAAGGCGGGGGATTTTCTGCTGCTGTGCTCCGACGGACTGGTGAACACGGTCACGGACCAGGAAATTATGTTTGAAATTCTGCATAACGGACAGCCGGAGGACTGCTTGCAGCGGCTGATGGCCATTTCCAAGCAGCGGGGCGCGCCGGACAATGTGACGGCTATCCTGCTGATGAACGACTGAAGGAGGAATTGACGATATGGATCCTTACATTGGGAAAATGCTGGATAATCGCTATGAGATACTGGAGCTGATCGGCAGGGGAGGCATGGCCAACGTCTATAAGGCCAAGTGCCACCGGCTGGACCGGCTGGTAGCGGTAAAGATCCTGCACAGTGACCTGGCCCAGAACGCCGATTTCCGCCGCCGGTTCATGGATGAGTCCCGGGCTGTGGCCCAGCTGTCCCACCCCAACATCGTGTCGGTATACGACGTGTCGTGCAGCGATGACGTGGACTACATCGTCATGGAGCTGATCGACGGCGTGACCCTGAAGCAGTATATGGAGCGCCGGGGCCAGATGGACTGGCGGGAGGCGCTGCACTTCATCACCCAGATCATGTGGGGCCTGAGCCATGCCCACAGCCGGGGCGTGATCCATCGGGACATCAAGCCCCAGAACATCATGGTCCTGCGGGACGGCAGCGTCCGGGTGGCCGACTTCGGCATCGCGTGCCTAGCGGACCAGGGGCAGACCCTGACCCAGGAGACCCTGGGCTCCGTGCACTATATCTCGCCGGAGCAGGCCCGGGGCGACCGGGTGGACGCCCGGTCCGACATCTATTCCGCCGGCGTGGTGCTGTATGAGATGCTCACCGGCAAGCTGCCCTTCCAGGGGGACTCCGCCGTGTCCGTGGCCATCCAGCACCTGAGCGCCGTGCCCAAGACCCCCCGGGAGCTGAATCCCGATATCCCCGAGGCCCTGGAGCTGATCTGCATGAAGGCCATGTGCCCGGACATCTCCAAGCGCTACCAGACCGCCGACGCCATGCTGGACGATCTGGAGAAATTCCGCAAGGACCCCGCCGTGGACATGGATTATATCCGGGAGGACCTGAAGGCCGCCGTGGTGTGCCAGGAGACCACCCAGCCCCTGCCTACCAACCAGGTGGCGGCGGTGAGCCGGGCCAACAGCGCCGTGGCCCAGGAAGAGGAGGACAAGAAGCACAGCCGCAAGGTGGTGGGCCTGGTCATCGGCGGGTTCGCCCTGGCCCTGGTGTTGATTTTCGTGGTGTTCAAGCTGGTGGCCGGCGGCTTTGACGCCGGCAATGGCACGGCGTCCCACCAGGTGCCGGGCCTTCTGGGCAAGACCCTGGAGGAGGCTGAGGCCCTGCCCGAGGTGAAGGACATCTTCCGCATCGAGGTGGTAGGCACCAAGCCCAGCGACAAGTATGAGCCCGGCCAGATCGTGGAGCAGGACCCCGCCAGCGGCCGCAGCCGCAAGAACAACCTGGTCATCAAGGTCTATCTCTGCGCCCAGGAGGACGACACGCTGATGCCCACCGTGGTGGGCATGGAGTTCCTGATGGCCAAGACGGAGCTGGGCAACCTGCATCTGGACCTGGATGTCCAGCGGGCGGAGGCCTATTCCCCCGACGTGCCGGAGGGCCAGGTGATGCAGAGCTCTCCCGCCGCCGGTGAGCCTCTGAACAAGGGCGACACCGTGGTGCTGACCGTCAGCAAGGGGCCGGAGACCAAGCCTCTCACCGTGCCCAATTTCGTGACCATGCACATTGACGACGCCGCCCAGCAGGCGGAGGCCCTGGGCCTGACCGTGGGCGAGCATCAGTATGAGTTCAGCGATAAGCCCGAGGGCACCGTCATCGGCCAGAGCATCCAGCAGGGCACCGAGGTGCAGTCCGGCACGGAGATCGTGTTCACCGTCAGCAAGGGCGCCAGCTCCGCTGAGCGGGTGGTGGTGTTCGACATCCCCGAGCAGTACCGCAGCGACAGCAATATGAAGATCGAGGTCATGCAGGACGGCAGCATCATCCACTCCACCTATGTGGACGGCGGCACCGCCTCCTTTACCTACACCTTCCACGGCAGCGCCGGTTCCACCTCCACCATCAAGCTGTATATCAACGGAACCGAGGCCGTGGCCCAGGAGATCACATTTTGATCCGAGGACGCATTGAAAAGGCCCTTAGCGGGTTTTACTATGTGAACACCGGGGCGGAGACCCTGCAATGCCGGGCCCGGGGCAAGTTCCGCCGGGAGGGGCTGTCCCCCCTGGTGGGGGACTGGGTCCAGGTCCGGGAGCTGGGCGGCGGCGAGGGCTTTGTGGAGGCGGTGGAGCCCCGCCGCAACGCCTTCGACCGCCCGGCGGCAGCCAACATCGACCAGCTGGTGATCATCGCCTCCGCCGCCCTGCCGGTGACGGACCCGTATCTCATCGACCGCATCAGCGCCATTGCCGCCCTGAAGGACTGCCGGGTGCTGCTGTGCCTGAACAAGTGCGACCTGGACCCGGCGGAGGAGCTGTACGGGATATACAGCGGCTCCGCCATCCGGGTGCTGCGGGTCAGCGCCGTCACCGGCCAGGGGATCGACGAGCTGCGCCGGGAGCTGGCCGGAAAGCTCAGCGCCTTCACCGGCAACTCCGGCGTGGGGAAGTCCAGCATTCTCAACGCCCTGGACCCCCGTTTTTCCCTGGCGGTGGGGGAGGTCAGCAAGGCCCTGGGCCGGGGACGGCACACCACCCGCCATGTGGAGCTGTTCTCCCTGGGACAGGACACCTATGTCATCGACACCCCGGGCTTTGCGTCCTTTGATACCCAGGAGCTGGACCTGGAGCTGAAGAAGCACCTGCCGGAGACCTTCCCGGAGTTTGCCCCTTATGTAGGTGGCTGCCGCTTTGTGGGGTGCAGCCACACCAAGGAAAAGGGCTGCGCCGTGCTGGAGGCCGTCCATCAAGGGAAGATCCCCCGCAGCCGCCACGCCAGCTATCTGCGGCTGTATAACGAGCTGAAGGACCTGAAGGCCTGGGATAAGAAATAAAAAAATTCCTCTGCATGCTTGCAGAGGAATTTTTTTGTCTTACAGGCTGCCCTCCCGGGTATAGTGGTCATACCGCTCCTGCAGCCAAGCCTTCAGCTGCTCCACGCCCTGATCGTCCCAGGGGAAGTCCTGCTGCTGCACGTCCTTGGCCACCTCGAAGCAGTACACGGTGTAGACCGCCGTATGCAGAAGGCCGTTGTCCTTGTCCATTTCAAAGCGATAGCGGAAGTCGTCGATGTTCCCGGTATACACGAAGGCCCGCTTGAACCACCGGGGCGTCAGCTGGGAAAAGTTCGGATGCATCTGAATCACTCCTTATAAAGTCTCTCACACCAGGTCGTATAGCTGCCGCAGATCCCGAATCTCGTAGTCGATCCGCAGGTCCTCCGGCTGGGCGGCTTCCTTGGGGTTGTACCAGCAGCAGGGGAGGCCGTAGTTGTTGGCTCCCCGGATGTCGCTGGACAGGGAGTCCCCCACCAGCAGGCAGTTCTCCCGGGTGATGCCATCAATGCGGGAAAAAACGTAGTCGAAGTATGCGGCACTGGGCTTGCTGGCCCTGGCCTCCTCCGAAATAAAGGCCCCGGTGATATAGGGCGCAATGGCGCTGCCCGCCAGCCGGGACCGCTGCACCGCCGCCACGGCGTTGGTGACGATGTACAGCCGGTGCTCCCGGGACAGGCCCCGGCAGACCTCCAGGGCGTGGGGCAGCAGCAGGGTGTTCTGTCCCAGCACCTGCAGGTGCAGTTCGTTGCACCGGGCCGCATCCCGATCCAGGCCCATTTCCTTCAGAAAACGCCGGAACCGCTCCACCACCAGAAAGTCCTTGGTGCACTCGCCCCGGTCAAAGGCCGCCCACATGGCGTTGTTGCACCGCTTATAGCACTGAAAGCTCTCCTCCGTGTCCGGGATGTCATATCGGGCGCACACCTCATGAAAAGCGTGCCGGTTTCCCGCGTCAAAATCAAACAATGTATTGTCTGCGTCCAGCAGCAGATAGGGGTATTTCATGTCGTTGCTCCTGTTATTATATGGTAATAGGGAGTATATCATAACTGCGGCAAGGATGCAATAGCTGATTCATAACCCCACCTTCTGGCAGGGATAAAAAAGTTGAAAAATGCGGGAAAAAGGTGTTGACAAATGGGGAATGGGGTGGTATTCTAACAAAGCTGTCGGCGAGAGCCGCGGCGGGGACACAGAGAGCTGAAAAAAATCAAGACTTCCCGAAAAAAGTTCTTGACAAAGCGAGCCCGATGTGGTATCCTGAATAAGTTGTCTGCAAAGGCGGCGAACGACAAACGGTTTCAAAAAATGTGAAGAATGTCGAAAAAACTTCTTGACAAACGAAACTGCTTGTGGTAAAATACCAACTGTTCCGCGGATGCGGGGCGTGTATCTTGTAAATTAAACAATGAACGAACAAAGCACCAGACGGGAGCGCATTGAAAGATGCGCGACTGAAAAGCTCAGACGCTGGGGTTTAGTCAATTACCCGGTGTTTGAGCAGAGTTTATGAAGCTATGGAAAATAGCTCTGTAAAATGATTAGCTCAGCGGAAACGCTGTGTTGATACGATTTATAGAGAGTTTGATCCTGGCTCAGGACGAACGCTGGCGGCGTGCTTAACACATGCAAGTCGAACGAGAATCACTGGAAGGAGTTTTCGGACAACGGAAGGTGAGGACAGTGGCGGACGGGTGAGTAACGCGTGAGGAACCTGCCTTTCAGAGGGGGACAACAGTTGGAAACGACTGCTAATACCGCATGACACATAGAGATCGCATGGTTTTTATGTCAAAGATTTATCGCTGAAAGATGGCCTCGCGTCTGATTAGCTAGTTGGTGAGGTAACGGCCCACCAAGGCGACGATCAGTAGCCGGACTGAGAGGTTGACCGGCCACATTGGGACTGAGATACGGCCCAGACTCCTACGGGAGGCAGCAGTGGGGAATATTGGGCAATGGGCGCAAGCCTGACCCAGCAACGCCGCGTGAAGGAAGAAGGCTTTCGGGTTGTAAACTTCTTTTGTCGGGGACGAGTAGAAGACGGTACCTGGCGAATAAGCCACGGCTAACTACGTGCCAGCAGCCGCGGTAATACGTAGGTGGCAAGCGTTGTCCGGATTTACTGGGTGTAAAGGGCGTGTAGCCGGGAAGGCAAGTCAGATGTGAAATCCACGGGCTTAACTCGTGAACTGCATTTGAAACTACTTTTCTTGAGTATCGGAGAGGCAATCGGAATTCCTAGTGTAGCGGTGAAATGCGTAGATATTAGGAGGAACACCAGTGGCGAAGGCGGATTGCTGGACGACAACTGACGGTGAGGCGCGAAAGCGTGGGGAGCAAACAGGATTAGATACCCTGGTAGTCCACGCTGTAAACGATGAATACTAGGTGTGCGGGGACTGACCCCCTGCGTGCCGCAGTTAACACAATAAGTATTCCACCTGGGGAGTACGATCGCAAGGTTGAAACTCAAAGGAATTGACGGGGGCCCGCACAAGCGGTGGATTATGTGGTTTAATTCGACGCAACGCGAAGAACCTTACCAGGGCTTGACATCCTACTAACGAAGTAGAGATACATCAGGTGCCCTTCGGGGAAAGTAGAGACAGGTGGTGCATGGTTGTCGTCAGCTCGTGTCGTGAGATGTTGGGTTAAGT
>OFMP01000212.1_pt1 | contig 44464 bp, 39 predicted proteins | sample 1541841 | NCBI WGS metagenome assembly OFMP01 (sample SAMN04209226, study PRJEB22552) | human gut metagenome | biome: gut; material: feces | host: Homo sapiens | place: USA: Oklahoma
CACGTTGCGCGCAGTCCCTCTAATATATCATATTCTGTTTCTTATAGCCCTTGCCGTTATTTTTTCAATTTTCTGCCAAATATAAATGTCGAAAAATATATTACCGATGCAATAATCACTATCATCGGACCTGTTGCCACATTGGTGTAGTATGACACTGCGAGGCCGACTATACCGGAAAATACTGAAAATATCACTGAAAAGAAATGATACTCACGCATATTTTCCGAAATATTCCTTGATGAAGCCGCCGGTAATATAAGCAGAGCATTTATTATAAGTATACCTATCCACTTGATGGACAGCATAACTATGAGTGCTACAAGCACCGCAAACAGATTATCCAAAAGACGCACATGTATGCCCTTGCTTTTTGCCACGCTTCTGTGTATGCAGATGGCGTTGAGCTTATTGAAGCAAAACACCCAGAACACTATCGTGACCACAAAAATCACAATTAGATAAACTATCTCAGTCTTTGTGATGCTTAGTACATCGCCCACCAGTATACTTGAGTATTTGCTGAAATTGCCGCCCTTTGACAGTATCGCAAGACCTATCGCCACAGAGCACGATGAAAATACCGATATAATGGTATCTGTCGATGCAGTGTTCAGACTGCCTATCTTATTTAAAAGAAGTGCAAACACTATCGCAAATATCACCATGGCAAGCGAGGTGTCTGCCATGCCGCATACCACTCCGACAGCGATTCCGGTAAGTGCTGAATGTCCGAGTGCATCTGAAAAGTATGCCATCTTTTTGTTTACAATCATGGTTCCCATTATGCCAAAAAGCGGTGTGATGATGAGCACAGCGATAAGGGCATTTCTCATGAAATCATATTGAAGCCAGGAGGTTATATTCATTTGTGCTCCTCCTCTCTCACCCAGGATTCCTCTCCTGTGTAAAAAATTCTCTCAAATTCTTTGCTCTCGAAGACTTCCTTCACAGTTCCCTGCTTTGCAACGGTCTTATCAAGCAGTACAACATGGTCTGCGTACTTTGCCACATAGTCCAAATCGTGCGATATCAGTATGATTGCAAGGTCATAGTGAGTCTTTAAATAATCCATGGTTTTATAGAAAAGCTCCATGCCGTTTTGGTCTATTCCGGACACCGGCTCATCCAACAGCAGCAGGTTCGGCTCGTCCATGATTGCCATGGAAAGAAGCACTCTCTGCAGCTGTCCTCCCGAGAGGTTGCACACCTGCTTGTCGATGAGCTCCTCAGCCTCAAATACCTCGAGTGTCTCCCTTATCTTTGCCTCTATCTTTTTACTCTTTGGCAGAAAAACAGGATAATTGTACTGATAGCTTGCTATGAGGTCATACACGCTGACCGGTGTATTTTTCTCGATATTGACAGACTGCGGCACATAGCCGATTTTAAGCTTAGCCATATGTCCGTCCTTAGTATCTTTGAACTCAATCGTACCGGTGTGAGGTATCTCGCCGAGTATCGCCTTTATGAGTGTAGATTTTCCGGCACCGTTTTGGCCTATTATGACATTGAAGGAGCCGCAATGTATGTGCATATTTACATCCTCAAGCACTGTCTGCTCTCCAAAGCTCACTCCAAGGTTATTTATTTTTATGCAATGAAAGCCACATGGCTGTATTATTTTCCGCATATTTTCTCCAATTTTATTTAGTAAATGCCTCTTTGATAAGCTCTATATTGTGCTCCATACCATAAAGATAGCTGTCCTTGTTGTACTCTCCCCTGTTGAGAGGGTCGATATAAATCACATGCACATCTGTCTCACGCGATACGGTATCTCCCATGCTCTTTCCGTAGAGCTCCTCAACGAGTATTACCGACACTCCGTCATCCTTTATGGCACCTATTACCTGCTTTATCTCACCTGCGCTGACTGAGCGCTCCTCGTCAAGGTCTAACAGATAGCATGCATTCATGGAAAAATCATCAGCTACATACGCATAGGCCTCATGGAATATGATGATATTCTGTCCATTGGTAAGACTCTTTAGGCTATTTATCTTTTCTTCAAGCACTGCAAGCTTTGCATCATATGCTTTTGCATTTGCATAATATTCATCAGCATGCTTTGCATCCTTTTCGGCAAGCCTGGATGCGATTGTCTGAACCATAGTGCGGTAACGCGGCACGCTCATCCATGCATGGGCATTCTCATCACCGTGGTCATGATCGTGCGCGCTATCTGATTCTGCGTCTGCTTCGTGGTCACTGTCCGATTCTGTGTCTGCTTCGTGGTCATGGTCGTGGTCACTGTCCGATTCTGCATCTGCATCGTGATCATGGTCGTGGTCACTATCTGCATCATCCTCAGAAAGAAGTGCCACATCCTCACAGGCCTCAACCACATCAAGCTTCGGATACGCCTTTGCCACATCAGACATAAACGACTCTATACCGCCTCCGTTTATTACAAAAACATCGGCAGTGGATAAAAGCTTCATGTCCTCCGGTGTTAGCTGGAAATCGTGCAGACAACCGGTCTGTGGCTCGCTTAAGTTTTCAAGTCTCACGCCTTCCACTCCGTCTACTATATTTAAAGCTGCAATATACATTGGATAAAAGGATGTCACGACTGTAAGTATATCGTCAGCTTCGTCAGTATTTTTTGTATTGCCCGAAGCATTTGATGCTCCACCGGCAGCGCCTTTCATACCTGCTGTGTGCTCATATGCCATTACCGCAAGCGTACACATTATCAATATACACAAAAACATAATGCCTACAAATTTGCATTTATTCTTCATATATTAAATATTCGCCTTTCTTTCTATAACTTTATTTCTTTTTATTATTATTAACGCTTTTTTTGCTCTTGGCCTTATCTCTGCGTTCTTTAGTCTTTTTGGCAACCGGCTTTCCGGTCTTCTTCCAGCGCTCCTTTTTGTGCGGCTGGGATGCAGCGGCTCTTTTTGCAGCTGATTTTGCCTCGCGCTTTGCTTCTTCCTCCTGTTTCATGGCAAGAAGCGTATCCTCGTCAAACACGAGTGAATCTATGAGATTCCAGATTTCGTCCCTACCTTCCTTTGACATGGACGAAAACGGTATAACTACCGTGCCCAGCTTCACATGAAGCACATCCTTGATAGTCTTTATGTGTGCGGCAATCTGGCTTTTTTTCAATTTATCAGATTTGGTTGCAATGATGATCGGTGCAAAGCCCTGGTTTACCATCCAGTCATACATCATGATATCATTGTCCGATGGCTCATGCCTTATATCTATTAAAAGAAACACTGCCTGAAGCTTTTTTGAGGTGTGAAGATAGTTTTCTATCATCTGTCCCCATTTAGCTTTTATCTCGATATTGGCATTGGCATAGCCATAGCCCGGCAGATCGACCAGATACATGGCGTCATTGACGTTATAAAAATTGATGGTCTGTGTCTTGCCGGGCTGTGAAGAGATCCTGGCAAGTGACTTTCTGTTCATGAGTGCGTTGATCAGTGACGACTTGCCTACATTTGACTTGCCGGCGAATGCCACCTCATTATACTCATTGTCAGGGATTGTGCTTGTAATTCCGCAAACTGTCTCTAAATTAACACTTTTAATTACCATAATCTCTTCCTCATTCTTATTTTACAAATGCTATCTTCTCCACCTGTGAAAATCTCTCCACCGGCACGATTTCCATGCCGTCTGTTATTTCTTTTGAAATCTCCTCCAGGTCCTTTTCATTATCCTTTGGAATACATACTGTTTTTATTCCGATTACTTTGGCTGCAAGCAGCTTTTCCTTGAGTCCTCCTATCGGAAGCACCCTGCCGCGCAGTGTTATCTCGCCCGTCATGGCTACATCTGCCCTGACAGCTCTGTCTGTAATGGCTGAGAGCATGGCTGTCGCCATAGTAATGCCTGCGGATGGACCGTCCTTCGGCACTGCGCCCTCCGGGATATGTATATGGATATCATGCTTCGTGTAAAACTCTGCATCAATACCATATCCTTCGCTTATTGAGCGCACATAGCTAAGTGCCGCCTGTGCCGACTCCTTCATCACGTCGCCAAGCTTACCGGTGAGCACGAGCTCACCCTTGCCCGGCAGCACATTCACCTCAACCTCGAGTGTGACTCCACCCACGCTGGTCCATGCCAGGCCTCTAACGATTCCAACCTCTGCGTGATCATTTTTCTTCTCCGGACTGTACTTCGGATTGCCCAGATACGTCTTAAGATTGGTCTTTGTAACCTTTACAGTAGCTTCGCTGTCCTTAAAAATTTCCCTGGCAGCCTTGCGGCACAGCTTGCCGATAGTCCTCTCAAGGCTTCTGACTCCGGCCTCTCTGGTGTACAGCCTGATGATATCCTTTAGGGCAGAGTCTGTTATCGTAAGCTGTTCCTTTTTAATTCCGTTTTTGCTCTTTTGCTTCTCAACCAGGTGTTCCTTTGCTATGTGAAATTTCTCATTTTCAGTGTAGCTTGACACCTCAATAAGCTCCATCCTGTCAAGAAGCGGCTTTGGAATGCCTGAAACCTCATTTGCAGTTGCAATAAAAAGCACCTCCGACAAATCCACAGGCATCTCGATGTAATGATCCCTGAATCTGCAGTTCTGCTCACTGTCAAGCACCTCAAGAAGAGCGGCTGATGTGTCACCCTTGTAGTCACTTGACACCTTATCTATCTCATCCAACAGCATGAGAGGATTTGAAACGCCTGCCTGTCTTAAGCCATTTACTATACGGCCCGGCATGGCACCGATATATGTCTTTCTGTGTCCACGGATTTCTGCCTCATCGCGTACACCACCAAGAGAAATACGCACATATTTCTTCTCCAGTGCAGACGCAATTGAACGGGCTATGCTTGTCTTTCCTGTTCCCGGAGGACCTACAAGACATATTATAGGACTCTCTCCCTTGCTTGTCAGATTTCTGACTGCCAGAAACTCAAGTATTCTCTCCTTAACATCCTTTAATCCGTAGTGATCATCATCGAGCACCTGTGCTGCATGGTCAAGATCCTTGTTGTCCACAGACATCTTGTTCCACGGAAGCTCAAGTACAGTCTCTATATAGCCTCTCTCAACTGTGCTCTCTGATGAGCTGCTGCTCATATTTCTAAAGCGCTTTATCTCTTTTTTCGTCTTTTCCTTTACGTAGTCAGGCGCATCTAACTCAGATAGCTTTTTCTCATATTCATCAGCCTCCGAGTCAGCATTCTCGCCCAGCTCCTCACGTATCACACCAAGCTGTTCACGAAGCACATACTCCTTCTGATGCTTGTCCACACGAACCTTTACTTTTTTCTGAAGCTCATTTTTTATGGAAATAACCTCCACCTGGGAGAGAAGTAATGATACTATAACCTGATATCTGTCATTGATATCCTCTGCCTCAAGCACCTGCTGCTTAAGCTCATATGACACCGGCAGATTGTTGGTTACATAATCAATGAGCTTTTCAAGATCCTCATACTGATCTATCTGTCTGATAAGCTCCTTGCTGATTTTGCCGACGACTGCCGCATATCTGTGAAAAGCCTCTCTGACTCCGAGAAGCATGGCTTCCCTGAGATCCTCCGGCAGGCTGTCTGCATTACTATCACAATAACAGATTTCTGCCTCAAGGTACTTCTCATTATCGGTAAAGCCAAGCAATGCTGCCCGGCTTATTCCATCTACAAGTATTCTCACAACATCATTCTGTAATCTGACAACCTGCTTTATATCAGCAACAATACCCATCTGATAGAGGTCTTCCTGAGTCGGGTCCTCACTGTCCACATTCCTTTGTGTGACAAGATAAATCTTTTGATCCTGCTCCATAGCCTCCTCGACAGCACGAAGAGAGCGCTCTCTGCTGATGTCGAAATGGGCAATCATCCCCGGCAGAATAGTAAGCCCTCTCAGCGCTACTGCAGGCATATTCATAATCTGTTCTTCCACTTATATCTCCTGTATTATTGCACAGCCTGGCATAAAAACCGCTGTGCAATTTATATTATCCGATGCTGTATCTTTTGTAAAATACCGCCATGTACTTACGATGCCTCTTTTTCCTCGATATATGCCTCAGGCACGCAATCACCATCGAGCTTTAAGTTGTCCTCAACGATATCCTTGTCGATTACACACTTGCTGATGCTCTTGTCTGATGGTATACGATACATAAGGTCAAGCATAACAGCCTCCATGATGGCACGAAGTCCTCTGGCTCCTGTCTTTCTCTCAAGTGCCTTGTCAGCGATGGCATTTACTGCATCGTCTGTGAACTCAAGACCTACTCCGTCAAGCTCAAAAAGCTTGGTGTACTGCTTGATAAGCGAGTTCTTAGGCTCCTTAAGTATACGGATAAGTGCATCCCTGTCGAGTGCCTCGAGAGAAACGGTAATAGGTACACGTCCGATAAACTCAGGAATCAATCCAAACTTTACAAAATCCTGTGGAAGTGCATGCTTGAACGCCTCTCCTACATTGAGATCTGTCTTTGACTTTACATCTGAATTGAAGCCTATAGATGATGTATCCATACGGCTGTCGATAATTTTTTCCAGACCATCAAATGCTCCACCGCAGATAAAAAGTATATTAGTAGTATCAATAGGAATAAGCTCCTGCTGCGGATGCTTTCTGCCGCCCTGTGGCGGTACAGATGCCTCTGTGCCCTCAAGAATCTTTAAAAGAGCCTGCTGCACACCCTCGCCTGACACATCTCTGGTGATTGAGACATTCTCTGATTTCTTTGTAATTTTATCTATCTCATCTATATAAATGATACCATGCTCTGCACGCTCGATATCATAATCTGCCGCCTGAATAAGCTTTAATAGGATATTCTCCACGTCCTCACCTACGTATCCTGCCTCTGTAAGTGTTGTAGCATCAGCAATAGCAAATGGAACATTTATCACTCTGGCAAGTGTCTGCGCAAGAAGTGTCTTTCCTGAACCTGTAGGTCCAAGCATGAGAATATTACTCTTCTGAAGCTCTACATCTGATGTATCACCTGCCAGTACTCTCTTATAGTGATTGTAAACAGCAACCGAAAGCACCTTCTTTGCCTGGTCCTGTCCTATTACATAATCGTCCAGAAACGCCTTAAGCTCCTCCGGAGTAACAAGATTTATATCATCCTTAGCGCTGCTTTTGTCCTCATGGCCCTCTACGCCTTCTTCCTCAAGAATCTCGGCACATATATCTATACACTCATCGCAGATAAAAGCTCCATTAGGTCCGGAAATCAAACGATTTACCTGGTCCTGTGTCTTACCGCAAAATGAGCAGCGAATCTTTCCGTCGTTTTTTCCTGCCATTATTAACTCCTTTTATTGCATGAGGGCATCCCATATGGGGTACCCTCTTAAATTCATCTAACTTCTGATTATCTGTTTGTTATTACACTGTCTATGAGACCATACTCTGCGGCTTCCTGTGCTGACATATAGTTGTCTCGCTCTGTATCAGCTGCAATTGTCTCGTATGGCTTGCCTGTATTGGCTGCTAAAATTTCGTTTAATCTCTTCTTTGTCTTTAAAATATTTTCTGCAGCAATCTGAATCTCAGTAGCCTGACCCTTTGCACCGCCAGATGGCTGATGAATCATAATCTCTGCATTTGGAAGAGCATATCTCTTGCCCTTTGCACCGCCTGCAAGAAGGAAAGCTCCCATGCTTGCTGCAAGACCGATACAGATTGTTGAAACATCACACTTGATGTACTGCATAGTATCGTAAATAGCAAGTCCTGCTGTAACCATTCCACCCGGTGAATTGATGTAAAGGTGGATATCCTTATTCGGATCCTCGGACTCAAGGAATAAAAGCTGAGCAACAACAAGGCTGGCTGTTGTCTCATTTACTTCCTCTCCAAGGAAAATGATACGATCTTTTAATAATCTGGAGTAAATGTCGTAGTTGCGCTCTCCTCTGCTGGTCTGTTCAATGACATATGGTACTAAACTCATATAAAATACCTCCTTTATAAAAGTTCAAAAGACCGGCTCAGAAAATAGGCTTCTGAGCCAGTCCATCAAATCTTGATTCAAAAATCTTATTCTTCTGTAGACTCTTCTGCATCAGCCTTTTTCTTTGCCTTTGCACGCTCTTTAACGTTGTCCATGATAAGATCTACGGCCTTTGTGATAGCAAGGTCTTTCTTCATAGACTCCTTCTCAGCATCTCCCATGTACTCTTTAAGCTTATCAGCCTCCATGCCGTATGCCTTAGCCATCTTCTCTACCTCAGCATCGATATCTGCATCAGTAACCTCGATGTTTTCCTCCTTGGCAATCTGCTCAAGTACAAGGCTGCTCTGGATACGTGTTGTAGCCTCAGGACGAACCTGATCCTTAAGCTGGTCAACTGTCATGCCTGAGAACTGTAAGTACTGCTCCATTGTAAGACCGCTCTGTGCGATTCTCTGAGCGAACTCCTCAACCATTGTCTCACACTGTGTCTCAATCATTGCCTCAGGAAGATCCATCTTTGACTTATCGATAATCTTCTGGATAGCCTCATCCTCTTTAGTCTTCTTAGCTTCTGTCTCTTTCTTCTCTGTGAGGTTCTTTTTGATTTCCTCTTTGTACTCAGCTAATGTATCAACACCTGCTGCATCCTGTGCAAACTCATCATCAAGCTCTGGAAGCTCCTTAGCCTTGATCTCGTTGATCTTAACCTTGAATGTAGCCGGCTTTCCTGCAAGGTCAGCTGCCTGATACTTCTCAGGGAATGTTACATTGACCTCAACCTCATCGCCTGTGTTCTTTCCTACTAACTGATCCTCGAATGTATCGATGAATGTGTGTGAACCGATCTCTAATGGATGATTCTCACCCTTTCCACCCTCGAAAGCTACTCCGTCAACAAATCCCTCAAAGTCGATAACTGCTGTATCTCCCTCTGCTACAGGACGATCTGTAACTGTAACTGTTCTTGCATTTTTGTTTCTCTGGTTCTCAAGCTCAGCGTCAACCTCTTCATCAGAAACTGATGTGTCAATCTTTGTAACTGTAACGCCCATGTACTTACCAAGAGTAACCTCTGGTCTTACAGCAACCTCTGCTGTGTAGATGAAAGGCTGTCCCTTCTCAATCTGAGTAACCTCAACTGTTGGGCGTGAAACAATGTCAACACCGCTCTCGTCAACCGCACCTGCGTATGTCTGCTGCATAAGAATGTTTGCTGCATCCTCGTAGAACACACCTGCTCCATACATTTTCTCAATCATAGCTCTTGGCACTTTTCCTTTACGGAATCCAGGTACGCTAATCTGTTTCTTCTGCTTCTGATATGCAGAATCCAATGCTTTCTCTAATTCCTCAGCTGCTACCTCAATAGTAAGCTTCGCCATATTATGCTCTAAATTCTCAACCTGTACACTCATGTCAATCGTTATCCTCCTTAAAAATATATATGAATGGTATGTACATCAAATGTAATGTGGGCATTCTTTTTAAACTGCTAAGCCCAGTCATTGGATGATTATAACACAACAAATCCACTATTTCCAGTGTTTTTTACATTAAATTTGCTTTTGTGTATAATTCCATAAATTGTCAGCAATACCAAAACATATTTTTGTCATTTTACGGCATAATATTTCCATACACATACAGCTTGTGTATAACGTTTTAAAAGGAGGTATTGCATTATGGCAGCATCAAGTAGTAAAAAGGCTTCTGTACCGGAGGCAAAAGAGGCTATGAGCCGTTTCAAGGAAGAGGTTGCTTCAGAGCTTGGAGTTCCTTTAAAAGAGGGCTACAACGGTGACCTTACTTCTAAGCAGGCCGGTTCAATCGGTGGCGAGATGGTCAAGCAGATGATCATGAAACAGGAGCAGCAGATGAAATAAGCTCTGCAATAGCAGGCTTCAAATGTACGCTTCAAATGCAAGCATAAAAAGAGGCCGCGCACCATGGGGTTGGTGTGTGACCTCTTTTGTTATAATACTAATGATATGAGGGTCAAAAGGTATTTTGCCCCTCATTTATGATTAATCTGATTATTTGCTGAACGTTGTATTAGTATACCAGTCCCTGTCGAATATGCTCTACTGTGGCATCGTCTGTGAAGTATCTGACAAGCTCGAGTGCAAACGCAATAGCTGTTCCCATTCCACGACTTGTAATCACATTGCCATCCACAACTACAGGCTGCTCAAGCCACTGTGCACCGAGCAGCTTTTCCTCAAAACCCGGATGACAGGTAGCCTTTTTTCCCTCAAGTATATGATTCTCACCGAGCACGCTAGGCGCTGCACATATCGCTGCAACAAGCTTTCCTTCAGCGGCAAATCTCTTAATTGTCTTTACTACGGTCTCATCCGCACCAAGGTTTAATGTACCCGGCATGCCTCCCGGCAGTACGATTGCATCGTAGCTGTCAAAATCAGCCTGTGCCTTTGTGGTATCTGTCTTAAATGTCACCTGATGAGAGCTTGTCACCTCGGCTTTTTCCGTGATTGATATGGTTTCAATCTCAAGCTTTGCTCTTCTAACTATATCTACTACTGTAAGTCCCTCAATCTCCTCACAGCCGTCTGCCATAAAAATTCCTACTTTAATCATATTTTTCTCCTTTATTTTTCTTTGATAATACTATGATACCTTTTGACCCTTTAATCATACTATAAAAATCTGCGGTTCGTCCTTGAATTTTTAAATACCGGTCATTATAATCATATATAAATGATATGAGGGTAAAACAAAAATATAAACCGTAACTATAAATCTACCAGTAACCTGAAAGGATATACCATGGAAATCGAAAGAAAATACTTACTTAAACAGCTTCCTTCCAATTTAGACAGCTACGCGAGCAAAAAAATCGCCCAGGGCTATCTGTGCACCTCGCCTGTTGTCAGAGTCAGACGCTCAAACGACAGCTATTATATGACCTACAAGGGAGCCGGTCTTATGGTGCGCGAGGAGTACAATCTTCCTCTCACAAAAGAAGCCTACGACCATCTTGTCCAAAAGATTGACGGTCGTCTCATCGAAAAGACACGCTATCTCATACCTCTTGACGGTGGTCTGACCGCAGAGCTTGATGTATTTGAGGGTGATCTGGCTCCTCTTACACTTGTGGAGGTTGAATTCGACTCTGTCGACGCAGCAAATGAATTCGCAGCGCCAGACTGGTTTGGCGAGGATGTCACTGAATCCGGCAAATATCACAACAGCTATCTGAGCCGATTGGAAAATTCATAGTACTGCCTGGTCTTTATCGTATTCTTTAAATCATCATACCGCTTTTGCAATGGGCCCTCAGGAACTACAACATCCATAACCACCGCTATGTCATCTATAAGGCGGTCGGTTATGATATCCCTCATTGAAATAAGTATATTGTACTTCTCTTCAAAGGTATCCGCATCAAGGAACTCCAGCAAACGCGGATCCGGTGCCTGGCCTTCATCTGCATCCGGTGCCTGCTCATCATAACAAGCCTGTGTCTGAACACTCACAGCTTCAGGTGCATTAGCTGCAATCTCATTAGTGCTCAAAGAGATACTCTTTCCCGACATATCCTCCGGCTTATCCTTAAGCGTGATCTTCTCAAATCTGTATTTCTGCTTCACATCAGGATATTTCTCATGGTCCACCTCGCTTACAAACATGTCGAGTGGTCTGGCGTATATCCCAAAATCATCATATAAAGCCTGATAAATCACAAGCTTTTCCCCTGTCTCTGAATGTGTCGCCACTGTAACTATCTGATACAGCTTATTCTTAAAGTGCCTGTAAAGCTCTCCGGGCTTTGGTGTTCTGTCCATCATTTCTGCCTCTTTTCCTATTTTTAAAAGTTGTTAATCATGTCTAAGCCTTCCCCAAGGAAATCTCTCTCAAACTCCAGATTGCCGCTGTATCCCATGGCAATCAGATCCTCGACACTGCCAAACATGCTCTGTGTCTCAGCCTCTATAATCTTTGCACCATCGGCTGCTTTATTATGCAGTGTCTGGCAGTTTCTTGAGTGCTCCTGAGCCATCCTCTGCCGTGCCTCGCTATGTCCGTGCATAGTCTCAAGCTCTTTTTGTGTCGTATCATCCGCAAAGCGTGCGTTATTTTTCACGGCCCTCTGCACTATATCCGGATTGCTCTGCTGTGGCTGTGCTCTCTGCTGCATCTGTGGCTGTGGTTTCTGCTGATATGTCTGGTTCAATGCATTCATACCCGACTGAACTGTATTCTGCATGCTGTTCCATATCTGCTGCATCTGCTTCTGCTGCGGTCTCGGTTTGTTTGGCTGCGTGTTTTTGCTGCCTGCGCTCTTTGATTTTTTGTTAATGTAAAAAATAGCTCCTAAGATAATTGCCCAAATTATAACATCCATATTCTGCTCCTTTATCAATCTGCATTTTCTATGTCAATCCCTGAATATCCTGCACATATCGCGCAGTATGTACTCTGCTGTCTGTTCCGGCTCCCATTGCTTTGTAACACCCACAAGCAGCGGCTTAAGCTCCGACAGTATCCTTGCCGTGCGCCGGTCTGTCGTGCCCTCATACTTATCATTTATGGCCTCAGCCTGCTTCACACATGCCTCAAGCTGCTTTAATATATCCTTCCAGAACTCCTCGTAATATATCTCATGCACTCTCTTAGTCTTTTGTGTGAAATTTAGCTCTGCAAGCTCTTTGTTGCTGTGCCCCAGATAGAAATATGACAGAGCAAACAAATCAGGCTTTTTCCTTTCAAGCCCCTCATTTGTCAGGTGTATAAGATTCTCTATCTCACTCTGTAAAATGATACCGTTATCAAAGGATGACAGATATCTCTCCCCCTGCTTTACAACAGAGTCCAGAGTCGTGTGAAAATCCGTGTCCACCTTGCTGATTAAAAATTCATCGTCAAACATGCCGCTTTTCGCTTTGCAAGCCTTTATCAGCTCTTCAAAGTGCTTCCGGTCAGCCCCTGTGAGCTCACAATACCCGATAACTTGTTGCTCAAGCTCCTTTAAATCTGAAAGCAGGCTGCTTAAGCCTGTCTTCACGCCATAATAGCGCTTTGCAACACCGGAGGAATTCTTTTTTGTTTTGACATACAGCTTAAGCCAGCTGTTGACCACTGTCATGTCGGCACCCGCCGTATCCATCGCTGTCTTAAATTTCTTTTCCGTATCACTTAGTCCTAAAATCATCACACACCCTCAAACATCATTCTAAAACTATATAATAACAATTCTACACCATTATCATATTTTTTTAAAGAGCCTTTTTTCGCTCTGAAAAGCCCACTTTAAACGCAAAAAAAGGAAGCCATACAATAACTGTATGACTTCCTGTATACACTGCATGTTATTCGCATCGTCGTGCGAATGGCACGAATGGCTTTGTTATGATAGCAAAATCAGATTAACGACCAAACTGCATATCGTTGTTACCTGATTTTGTTGTGAACATCTCAAGCATGTTGATTGGATCGTTGTAATCCATAAGCCATCCCTCACGGGCGAAATCAAACTGTCCGTCCTTACGGCTGTTAAGGAATACGTTCCACTCCTGCTGCTCAACCTTTAAGTTGATACCTACCTTTGAAAGATCAGCCTGAATAGCCTCACCAATCTTTACATTTGACTCTGAGTTGTTTACAAGGTATGTGAACTCGACAGTCTGGTTTACCTGGCCTGTGCTCTCATCTAATAATCCGATAGAAGCAAGAAGCTCTTTAGCCTCCTCAAAGTTCTTATCGTAATCTGTGCCGTAGTAATCTTTGTTCTTGAACTCGCCACCGTTACCATCTGTAACACCCTCTGGGATAAATGTTGTGGCAATCTTCTGTCCGCCCTGGGCGATTGTATCGATAATGTACTGACGATCGATAAGAAGACAGATTGCTTTTCTGAATACCTTAGCCTGGTCAGCATCTAATCCAAGTTCTGAGTAGAGCTTAGAGTTAATGTTGAAGCCTACATAGTATGTTCCAAGGTTGTCTACTGTGTAGAATTCGCTTGTCTTCTTAGCTGCCTCAATCTCTGCTGTAGGAATTGAATCAATAAAATCAAGGTCACCGTTCTGGTAAGCTGTGTAAGCTGAAACATCATCAGATGTAAGCATTACGTTCATCTCATCAACTGTTACATTGTCAGCATCCCAGTAGTTAGGATTCTTAACATATGTCATGCTTGAATCATGCTTCCACTCCTTGAGTGTGAATGCACCGTTTGTAACGAACTTGTCGCTTGCATCGTTTGCCCAGTCATCATTTCCCTCTACTGACTTCTGGTTTACAGGGAAGAAGAATGGGAATGCACATAAGTCAAGGAAGTATGGTGTAACTGCCTTAAGCTTGACTGTAAGAGTCTTTCCATCATCAGAAGCAACTACATCATCAGCAGCAAGCCCCTTTGTATCATCATATCCTGCGAATACTGCGCAAAGATAGCTGTAATCTGCAGCTGTCTTAGGATCTGCAGCTCTCCTCCAAGACCACTCGAAATCCTTTGCAGTAAGCTCATCACCATTTGACCACTTAAGACCGTCACGCATTGTGAATGTGTATGTGAGGCCATCCTCAGAAACCTCATAGCTCTCTGCACATGCAGGCTCAAGCTTGCCCTCAGCGTTGTAACGCATAAGACCCTCAAAGCTGTTTACTGCAAGACATCCGCCGTCAACAGTACTGTTTAATGCAGGATCGATATGATCAGGCTCTGATGCCATGAAGATGTTTAACTTTCCGGCATTCTTTGTGTTCTTTGCATTGTAGAAGTATTTCATACCCTCTACTGTTGAGTATACGTCTGTGACATAATCCTTGAGCATATACTGGTCATTGTAGTAGTAAAGTGGAATAACACACCATGTATCCATAAGCATATCCTCTGCCTGGTGCATCATCTCTGCACGCTTTGCAAGATCTGCTTCTGTACGGATAGAATCTACTAACTCGTCATAGCTTGTCCAGTCTACGCCTGCTGATACAGCAGTATGAGAAGTGCCGTTAGCAGATGTGTCGTTAGTAGATATTTTGCCCTCGCTCTTGCTTCCACAAGCAGTCATGCCAAGTGCCATAGCTGCAACAAGAGTAAGTGCTACTAATCTCTTTTTCATCTTTCTTCCTCCTAATTAATTAATATGAAAAATAAATTTATGTTAGAACCGGCACATGTGGCTTAAGCTATATGCCGGTAAAAACCTTATATTAGCGGTTGAAGCATGCAACCATATGTCCGTTTCCTCTGTCTGTAAGCTCCGGACGTGCTGCTGCACACTGTTCTGTCGCATATTTACAACGTGAACGGAACGGACAGCCGCTAGGCATGCGAAGAGGTGAAGGAACATCTCCCTCAAGCACGATTCGCTTGCTGTGTCTGGCAGTCTCAGGATCCGGAATCGGAACCGCTGAAAGCAGCGACTGTGTGTACGGATGGATTGGATTGTCCATCAGCTCATCAGCATCTGCAAGCTCCATCATATGACCTAAGTACATAACAGCTATTCTATCAGAGATATGCTGCACTACAAGCAGATCATGCGCTATAAACAGATATGATAACCCTCTCTCCTTCTGCAGATCCTCAAACATGTTGACTACCTGGGCCTGAATTGAAACATCAAGTGCCGATACCGGCTCATCACATACGATAAACTTCGGATCTACTGCAAGCGCTCTTGCTATTCCGATACGCTGTCTCTGTCCACCCGAAAACTCATGTGCATAACGTGTGGCATGGTCTGCGTTTAGTCCAACTGTCTCCATGAGATCCATAATCATCTCATGGCGCTCTTTCTTGCTATTGTAGAGCTTGTGCACATCGAGAGGCTCTCCGATGATATCCTCTACCGTCATACGAGGGTTGAGTGATGAATACGGATCCTGGAATACCATCTGCATCTGCTTACGGTAAGGATGCATATTCACATCTATCTTCTTCTCACTGTCAAACAATACATTGCCGTCGAACTCAATGCGTCCTGCTGTAGGCTGGTACAGACGTAAAAGAGTACGTCCTACGGTTGTCTTTCCACAGCCTGACTCACCAACAAGTCCAAGCGTCTCACCCGGCTTTATGGCAAATGACACATCATCAACTGCCTTTAACTCCATCTTTTTAAATCCGTCATGAACAGGGAAATACTGCTTCAAATGGTCTACCTTGAGCAGGTACTCGTTGTTATTTGTCTCATTACTCATTTGATTTTCCCTCCTCCATCATATTCTTAATATTCATCCAGCATGATGCGAGATGATCCTCTCCAACCCAGATTTCCTCCGGCTTTTCGGTGAGACATATCTTCATAGCGGCATCACAGCGAGGGCAGAATGCACAGCCCTCTGGCATGTTGAGCATATTGATTGGTGTGCCTCCGATAGGAACAAGCCTGGTTTTTGAATTGGTCTTTGTAGGGATTGAACGAAGCAGTCCCTTTGTGTACTCATGCGCCGGGCTGTAGAATATAGCATCTGCTGTTCCTCTCTCACACACACGGCCGCCGTACATAACTATGATCTCATCACACATTGAAGCAATGACACCCAGATCATGTGTAACCATGATGATTGCCATACCAAGCTTTTCCTGCAGTGACTGCATAAGCTCAAGAATCTGTGCCTGGATAGTCACATCAAGAGCTGTTGTCGGCTCATCTGCGATAAGGATATCCGGCTCACAGGCTAATGCCATAGCTATCATGACACGCTGTCTCATACCACCGGAAAGCTCATGAGGGTACTGATTTACACGCTTCTCAGGCTCATTTACTCCTACAAGTGTGAGCATCTCTATAGCACGCTCTTTTGCTTCCTTCTTTGTACGGTCTGTGTGAAGAAGCACTGCCTCCTCAAGCTGGTAGCCTACCGTAAATACCGGATTAAGCGATGTCATAGGATCCTGGAAAATGATTGAACAGCATTTTCCTCTGAAATCTGCCATTTTCTTTTTGTTGAATTTGGTGATATCCTCACCCTTATATTTTACTGAGCCGCCTGTGATGGCACCATTCTCAGCAAGAATCTGCATGATTGAATATGCTGTAACTGACTTTCCTGAGCCTGATTCTCCTACGATTCCAAGAGTCTTTCCCGGCTCAAGCTTAAAGCTGACACCGTTTACAGCTGATACGTCTCCGTTATCGGTCTTGAAGGTAGTGTGCAGATCAGATACTTCAAGAACAAACTTATTATCTTCCATCTTACTCACTCCTTACTATTTCGATAATTTAGGGTCAAATGCATCTCTTAAGCCGTCGCCGATAAGATTCAATGTAAGAACAATGATACAAATCGTGAGCGCCGGAAAAATAAGACGCAATGGGTAGCTCTGGAGTCCGCCACGCGCTGTATTTGCCAACGAACCAAGTGAAGGCATAGGAGCCGAAACACCAAGTCCGATAAATGACAGATAACTCTCAGTAAAGATGGCTGATGGTATCTGAAGCGCTGTAGTAATGATGATTACAGACAGACAGTTCGGTAAAATGTGTTTTCTGATAGTGCGGGCTGATGATGTTCCGATACACTTTGCTGCGAGAATGTACTCATTCTGCTTGATGGTAAGAATCTGACCTCTTATAAGTCTTGCCATTCCTACCCAGTAAAGCAATCCAAACACTATGAAAAGTGCAATCATGTTGACACCTAGCTTTGAAAGCACTGTACCCTTTATTACAGGTGTTAGCACCTCATTTAATACAACTGCGAGTAAAATGATGAGCAGCATATCCGGCAATGAATAAATGATATCTACTATTCTCATCATAACCATATCTACCTTGCCACCGCAGAAGCCTGATACGGAACCGTAAATGATACCGATTATAAGCACAAGCAGTGATGCAAACACACCTACTCCCAGTGATACACGAGCTCCGTAAACAACACGGATAAAATAGTCTCTTCCGAGCTCATCTGTGCCAAAAATGTGCGGGAACAGCTTCTCACCTGCATCAATCTGTGCCTGCTCAGCATCGCTGTACTGGAAAGGTCCTAAGTTCTGTGCACCCTTAACGATATCTGCATAGCCGTAAGGCACAATCTTTGGTGCCAGAAGAATAACCAAAATAAGTAAAACCAAAACTATAATAGAACCCATAGCCAGTGGATTTTTGCGGAGTCTCTTAAGACCATCCTTCAAGAAGGTAGTTGACTCACCCATAACCTCCTGCTGGCGTTTTTCTTCATCTGATGCCTTGGCAAAATCCTTCATATCGAACTTGCTAAGGTCAATCTGTGTGGAGAAAGGAGCTCTCTTCATATTATCTTTCATCTTTATCTCTCCTTAATCAAGCTTAATACGTGGATCAATCACTTTGTATACAATATCTGTAATGAGGTTCGCGCCTACCATGATGACAGCTAGGAAAAGCGTTGTAGCCATAATCATTGTGTAATCACGGTTTGTGATACAGCTTACGAACTTGGAACCGAGTCCTCCGATATTGAAAATACTCTCAATAACCATTGAACCTGTGAGGATACCACCAATCATAGGTCCCACATATGTGATGACCGGAATGAGCGCATTACGAAGCGCATGTACAAATATAATCTTGTACTGATGTACACCCTTGGCCTTTGCCGTACGGATGTAATCCTGTCCGAGTGCATCAAGCATTGAAGTCTTTGTAAGTCTTGTAATATATGCCATCGGTGAAAGTGACAGTGACAGCACCGGAAGTAATATCATGTTGCTTCCTGAGCTGAAGGCCTGCACCACACCAAGCTTTATACAGAAGAAATAAAGTAATAACGTAGCGATGACAAATGACGGCATCGACGTAATCAGTGTGACGAAGAATACTATAACTCGATCCGGCCACCTGTTTCGCATCAGCGCTGCTATCGAACCGAGCACCACTCCGAATACTATCGCAGTGAGCGCCGCTAAAAGTCCAAGCTTCGCTGAAATCGGGAAACTCTCCCCAATGATATCTGAGATCGGACGGTCTGTCTTAAGACTAACACCGAAATCTCCGTGCAGCACGCCTGCCATGTAGTTCTTGTACTGGACTATAAGTGGCTGATCCAGTCCGTAGCGTGCCTCAAGCTCTTTCATTACCGCCGGACTCTTTGCCTTCTCCGAATTGAATGGACCACCCGGAATTGCATTCATGGCAAAGAATGTAATAAGACTGATAATGAAGATTGTAAAAATCGCGAGAATAACTCTCTTTACAATGTACTTACCCATATTTTTCTCTCCCTCTTGGATTTGTATCGATAATGCATTATTTTTATTTTTTAAAGCATTATCACTGCACCACGTCAAAGTATTTTGTCTAATACGCAAAAAAGTGCGAATGACGTCATTGTCATTACACACTCCCTAATCTTGCTGTCTGATACAACTGTCGTTCTGACGCGAACAATTCTTTTTTATTATACACAGAAATCATACTTTGTCAATTGGATATATTTTCCTATATTATTTTCATTTTTGCATAAAAATTAGTCATTTTTTTATAATACTCATTAATAAGGGTAATTTATTTAGCTTATAAGCATTATTTATACATTTTTATTCATTTTTATTTTCGCATTAAAATATTAATTTTCAGCGCATGATTGCCTTGAATTGTTAAATACCGGCGTTATTCTGGCATTAAACTGATATTTGGTGTATAATTACATATAATTATATATCAAGGAGTCACCTATGCTTACATACGACGATGCACTCAATCTCAACTACTATAAAAAAACAACCTTTACCGGCTGGATGAACGGCATGCGTTTTCTCATAAAGCGTGAGGAGCCTGTCATCAAGGAAGCCACCGAAGATACACCCGAGGAAAAGGGTGAGCCAATATTTCATGCATGGATATGGCCGGGGCCGTATATTTTTGACCTGACCGACGACATCAAAAAAACTGACAATACCTTTCCATTTACAGATGACGGTAAAAAACAGTGTGTAGACTGGATTAATGAGGTCATTAGTGCACACTCAAACGAATATCCGAAAAATAAAACAGATGGAGAAACCCCGCTTTCGTAATGTGATAAATAATGTTGACACACCTGAAACAAAATGATATACTGTCAAAGTGTTTGCGGGCATGGCGGAATTGGCAGACGCGCTAGATTTAGGTTCTAGTGGGAGACCGTGCAGGTTCAAGTCCTGTTGCCCGTACTATTTACAAGGGTTTCAGAGGTTTTTATTACTTCTGAAATTCTTATTTTTTTATCATTTTTCCTATACGAAAGGATACCACAATGCAGGCTTACAAGGATTTAGTAAAAGCACTTCCTGGCTTAAAAGAGGATATGCCACGCGCATTTTACATGCTCGCAGAACTCTTTGATTACGGTTCATTTGATATATGCAGAAGTGACGACAAATATATAATCCCATATATCATGAATGACGCGGTGGAATGCTATCTGACTGTGGAAAATGCAGTGTTAAAGGGCGATTATCATAGCGAGGAAGAAATTATTTCGGCATCGTTGGTTTTAGGAAGTGAAAAAGGCTACGGACTCATTCTGCACCAGCAGGACAATGTGATCACACTCTGGTTTGATAATTTGCATGTGCATGAGGCATGCTTTAAATACCATGAAATAGGACATTTCTGGGTAAAGGGACAGGAGCAGTGGCGCATGCTTGTATATATGGTAGGAACAATCGCTGATAAGTATATGTACATGGGAAAGGAATACTGCAACGAGACAGAATGCTTTATCCAGAGCCTTATTTACTTTGCACCGTTTCGCAGATGGACACCGGTACCTGGCGATTTGATGGAGTATCATTTCCCGGCGCGTGTAGAGGGAATCGACATTATGGAGGAGCTTTGCAGGGAGGTTTCGGACACTGATTATCTTAAGCTCATTGCACGCTACAGGGCAAATCCATGTGAGAAAACGGAAAAGCGTTTGAGCAGACATTTAGCCGATGCAAAAAGAGTACCGCTTTATCGGTATATTTATAAGCTTGTGATAAAGGCATCAAAGGATTATCCGGAGAGAAATTACGGAAATCAGATAAATGAACGCATAAAAGAAAAGCGTAAAGCGCTTGAAAAGGAGCTGCTTCAAAAGGGATACACCGGAAAATACCCTGTGTTTTCAAAGAAAAATACGACTGTGCGTGTAATGGAGGAACAGCCCTACGTCACAGCAATTCTAGAGTGGGATGATTACAAATATAAGCAGCAGCTCATGGTCTCTGAGTGCAGTGCCAAAAAGTATGATGGGATTAATGCGGGATTTTTTAAAGGAATAGGCAGACACGGACGCATTGTGCAGGTGTAGATACACATAAAACAAAAGCCACGGAGCAATCCGTGGCTTTCATAATACGCTTATTACAAGGATGGGCTTGAGAAGACTCGAACTTCCGACCTCACGCTTATCAGGCGTGCGCTCTAACCGGCTGAGCTACAAGCCCTTGTGTTTTGCACAAAACGTATACTACAATATTTTTGGTGAGAAGTCAAGAGTTTTTTACTGTTTTTCTTTATTTCTTCACATCTTCCAAAAGCCGGCTAAATCTCCACTTTATATTCTAGAAATATCCCTCGACTCCCTGCACCAGTCCGTCTGCCAGATTTTCAAGTGTGGCATCGCTGTGGTCAGAACATGCGTTGCCAAGCTCTACATCCACTGACGGTACCGTGCTGTATGAGGTCTGTGTCAGGTCTATCGCCATTGAGCCATTACCGTTTATCTTTGCTCCATGGGCGCGCAGTCCTTCTATCAGGCTTGCCCCAAGTGCATCATGCTGCTGCCAGTGTGATGCAACCGGCTCCATACCCTTTATGCCTCCCGGCACTGATATGTAAAAGCAGCCCTTATCGTAGCTTAGTCCGTCGCCATCCCAGTGCAGAGCAATATGACAGTCTGCCGCATTATTGCAGATGACAGTACGCGCCACATTGTCAAGCTGTACATCACTTCCGTCTCTTACCATAAGCACATCATAGCCTGCCGCAAGCAGCTTGTCCTTTAATATCTGCGCCATACGGAGTGTGACAGAGCTCTCCGGTGTACCGTCATTAAAGGACATACCACCTGAAACTGCTACTGCTTTTGTTGCACCTGCGCCTGTTGTACCACCCGTGGTCTTTGCCGAACCATCCGGGTGACAAAGAGTCTTCACCGAAGTTCCTCCGCTTGTACCGTGTCCAGCATTGACACCTACTACTATGTTTTTGCGGTTTGCTGTAGCCTTGTACATGACCGCACAGCCTGAATTTATCGCTGAATGGTCTGCATACTGCCATGAAGGATTTAATGATACTGATTCTCCATTCTCATAGGATGCTCTTTCTACATACTGATAAGAGGAATTATTTTCACCTGAATTGTTCTGCTCCTCGTCCGGCTGTTCGGCAGTCTGTTCTTCCTGCTGCGCTTCTGTCTGCTGTGTTTCTTTTGCGGCCTCTGTTACCACCTCTGTCACAACTTCTGTTTCCGTAGGCATCTCAACCTTCTCTGCAGCCTGTGTCTCTGTTGCAGGCTCTGTCGGTGTATCCTGTGCTTTTTTGCCGCATGATGCGAGGGTAAATATCATCATGCCTGTAAGTAATATTGCGGTAAATCGTTTCATTTTATGTAATCTCCGTTTATATAATTGAATTGTGTACCAATATGTATCAGTGATACATATAGATACTTTATACATATTATAATAAAGTTCAGGAATTTTTTCATCTTTTTTTGTTTTCTAAAAAATAAACTAAAATTGCATATATGGTCATACAAAATAAAAATATATATTCACATACAGAATACTCACTCAATGTAATGAAATGTGAATTAACAACCGACAATAAAAAAACTTGTAAAAACAAAATAGAACCAGCAAAATGTAAAATTTTTGTATTTTTCTTTATTACTATAAATAAATTAATAATCATATAAATTAGTATTGCAATTAACACATATATTATTTTGCTCATATATTTTATCCTATCTAATAATTATTTTTTCTATTGTCATAAACACTAAATACTTGAGCTATTAATGCAAGCAGCATAATGATAAACAGCCCTATGCTATTTCCATATAAAAATATAGTAAACGCCTGTATTGCAACGATTACCCAGTTAATTATTAATAAAACAAGTTCAAGATTTTTTTTCATTTTCTCCTTTTCTTAACTTTTTATATAAACTATCAAATGGTAAAATTTATATATTACTTCCCTCCTAATTCACCATTTTCTAATATATCAGCATTTTTTGAAGAAATTCACAAATCACTCCCAAAAGTGATATCAATGCACTTATCAGAATGTTGAAAGCAAAACTTTCTAAAAATACTCTATAATAAACTCAATTACTCTCTTAAACTTTCCTTGAATAATCATTCCAATAATTCCTACTATAACAATAATTATTCCTATATAAAACATAACATATGAATCAATAAACCATGTTGTTATTTCCATTATTGCACATCCTATGACAAAAATCATTACTGACAAATTAGAAACTATTTTTTTCATTTATCCTCCTTATTTTGTCCGATAATTTTCATTAGAAAATAATCTCTATTTTTCTTTCTTAATCATAATTATCTTCATATCTCTTATAGTTATTTGTGGCAAATCTGGCCAACCATGTATCAGGCGGAAGTGTCCATAAAATCACCAAAATCCACACTATGATACCGATAGCCCTGTAAATACCACAAAGCTCCGTGCATGGTGCAATATCCAAACACGCAAATACAGAAAAAACACCACAAATAATAAATGCAATACCAAAATACACTAGCCAAAAATTATTTTCCCAGCGATTCTCAAAGAAAAACCCTTTTATTTTTCTCCGCTGTAATATAAGCAATACCACACCGGCTATAGTCATCGCTATATTAGCCGCTTGATAAACATATATTCCCAATATAAATGCAAGTAGTATCGCAGAAATAAAGACTCCGCATATTCTTGCTCCGGCTATGCCATCACTTGACACTTCATCTTTGATATTACTCATAGCACCTTTAATCTGTATTATAAAAAATACCAAATAAAACATAAGACCTGCTATCACAAGTCCAAGCCATTTGGGCAAGCCGAAAACTGCTTCTCCGATAAAGCAGCCTATTGCCAAAACACATAATTGTATGAATAAAATTTTTAAATTCTTCTTCATATTCCCCCTTATTTTGTCACTCCTGTTTGCAACCGTTCCTGACTCCTCAACTGTTGTTAATTTCTTTATATCCTATAATCCATATATCTTCAACCATAAATACATGAATGACACGAATGGTACTCAACAAATTTAGCAGGCTTATTTCCAAGATAAAAATAACATGACAAAAACCATATTTCAATAATAACCCCGTGAACGATGCACTTAACTACTCAATACCTATTTTTATCATATTGTATTATACCTCTTGAAATTATCTATAGCTCAATTATAGACAGACTCACAGTATTTTTCAAACAAAATAATTATAACCATAAATGCCCTAAATTTTAATAAGATATTGCAAGAGCCAATACCAACCCGTAAGATAAAAAGGCTCTATAACGCTAAACGTTTAATATGTCTTAAATCCGCGATATCACAAGCTTTCCATCCTGCACATCAACCCTGACCTTATTAGACTCTATCCCCGCTGCCTCAAGCATCTCATCAGTGAGTTTTATCCTGTGTGCCTTATCCAATACCGTATATTCCATTGCAGGGTGTTTCTTCAATTTCTCCGTGCTTACCTTTCCGTCAGATATAAGCACTGTGCGGTCTACACGGCCTGCAAGTGCCATATCGTGTGTGACTATGATGATGGTTATACCAAGCTCTTTGTTCAGCTTATGAAACAGCTCATAGATTGTATCAGCAGTCCTTGTATCCACGGCTCCGGTCGGTTCATCCGCAAGCAGTATATCCGGCTTATTTGCCAGTGCCACCGCTATCGCTGCACGCTGCTGCTCTCCTCCCGATAGCTGAGCCGGAAGCTTATCCTTGTGCTCCTGTAATCCCACTGCATTTAACAGTTTAAGGGCATAGCTTTTATTATTATCCCTGCATCTATTTACATGTTCTCCTCTGCTCTCATCATGAGCGCCGTGTTTTAAATTACCGGTATTACCTGAATTTTCAAACATCATCACGGCCTCGACATTCTGCAGCACAGTCAGGTATGGGAACAGATTTTTGGCACTTTTCTGCCACACAAAGCCCACCTTGTCCCTGCGGTATCTCACCATTTCAGCTTCTGAATATGTGGAAATGTCTTTTCCGTCAATAGTGAGTACTCCCGCTGTGGGTGTTTCCAGTCCTCCTATCATATTTAAAAGGGTGGATTTTCCACTGCCGGATTTTCCTATTACCGCAAGCATCTCTCCTGTTTCCACCGTCAGGTCAAGTCCCTCCAGTGCCATCACCTTTTTATCGTCGGTCTCATATATTTTTACCAGTCCATCGCAGTTTATCATCTACTTTTCCCCCTTTTAATTTAAATTACTATGCCGTCACTAAGCTCAAACACTTCATCTCCCAGCTCCATCAGGTTCGGATCATGCGTGGTCATAACTATTGTAATGTCCTCATCGTCTATCAACTCACGGAACAATCGCATGACTTCAAATCCAGAAGCGGTATCGAGTGCTCCTGTCGGTTCATCCGCAAAGACCACCTTCGGGCGATGAACCACAGCGCGCGCTATCGCAACTCTCTGCTGCTCACCTCCCGATAGTTGTCCCGGCATATGATCCATGCGTTTTGAAAGTCCGACACGCTCCAGCAGCTCTGATACTCTGTCATGCGTATTTTCCGTATTTGCATTAATCACATCGGTTTTTGCATCTCCAATGTCATTATCCATATCAGTCAAATTCTTCCGTATCTGACGTTTATTTTTCGCAAGTCTAAGGGCAAATTCCACATTCTCATATGCCGTCATCGTGGGAATTAGTGCTATAGACTGGAATACAAATCCCATCTCATACCGCCTTAGTATTTCCCGGTCTTTCTCGGTCATCTGCTCGAGGTTTTTATCCAGAAACTGCACACTTCCCTCTGTCGGCATATCAAGCGCACTAAGGATATTAAGAAGTGTGGTCTTTCCAGAGCCGGAACGCCCTTTTAAGATGGCAAGTGTTCCTTTTTTTATCTCCATGGATACTCCGTCAAGTGCGTGGACTGTTGTACCATCTCCCGCCTTGAAATATCTTTTTATATTTTGAGCAATTATCGCATTTTCCATATGTCACGACCTCATTTACTATGCTATAAAAACTTTCTACCGACTACCACAAAATCATTTTTATCTGCTAACTATCTTCTCCAAGCCTCAGTGCCTGTGCTATCTTCATACTCTTAAGCAGTCTGCTGATAACCACATAGCATACGGCTACAGCCACGAAAAGTACTCCTGTAAGCTCCAGCATATCAGATGGATAAATATATACATTTACTCCGATATTGTGTTTCTGCGGCAGATATATGATCGATATGAGCCTTACAAACATCGCTGTTGCAGTTATACCTATGCCTGCTCCCGCAAGAAGCGGCAGAAATGATAAAAATATCTGCTCGTTTAAAAGCATTGCTTTTACCTCTCTCATTCTCATTCCCATTGCGCGGTATATACCAAACTGCAGCTCCCTCTGTTTTAGTGTCATAACCCAATACAGCAAAAATCCTACTGAGCACACTATCAGTGAAAGTATAAAACTTAATGTAAACATACCGTTTGTGATCTGCACTGTGGCTGAGTTTTTATTCTCGTCTATAAGCTGCTGCGCGGATGTTATATTCCTGTATATTTCACTCTGTACTTTTTCACTTTGAGTGTCTGTTAAATTGTCTGCTGTACTATCTGAATTTTCACTGTTCTCACCGCCCAGATATCCCACAATATCATCCACCGTTTTTCCTTTTGACAGGTTCATCCACACACTGTACGGTGTCATGCCGAACTTTTCCACAACCCTAGCATAATTTGCAACGATCAGGTATTTCTCCTGCTCGGTCACATTTTTGTCTGCATCTGTCTCATAGGTGTAACGCTCGTAGCCCGGAAAACCTTTTACTATGGCACATACCTTTACATTCTCGGATGCGTAGATCTGATCTTCATCGACAGCCTCCGGTACATACCTTGAGTAATTTAAGCTGTCACCAACTTTAAGTCCCAGATCTTTTGCCAGATTTGACGAAATGATGACTCCGTCCGGCTCTTTTGCCAGCTCATTCAGGTAATTGAACCAGTGAGCGTCATTAATATCATCATTTTGTCCACTCTGCAATTTCGCAGTCTCACCGAATTCTTTTGTGTTTATCGCCATAAGATATGCATCCGAAACCGAACCACTGCCTGCGGAAATGTCTACCCTCTCGTCCTCAAGCACACGCGTGACACCGTCACAGATGCCCTCATTTTTGAGCGACTCGTATTTACCGAAATCAGGCTCGTCATACATCCAGTTTACAGAGCCATTTTTATTGTACTGTATCCTGAGTCTGAAATCTTCGTTGTATATCGCATCACAGCCCACATTGTAGACGATACGCTGCTCCATATTGCTGTTCATGGTGCGCGCCATATTCGCGTCAAAAATACCGCCAGCCACTGTCATGATAAGAAATACTGCCAGAAATCCCTGATTGTATCTGGTTCGTTTTAGCTGTAAAAATGATGCATACATTGCCGGAGAAAAATGCTTTTTAAAGAGCCTGTCCACAAGCAGAATAATAAGTCCGGTAAGTCTTACGCACAAAAGTGCCGCTGCAAATATAAAAAGCGAATTGTCCAGTATCATGACAGGATCTATGCTCCTGTTCTCAAGAACAGATATCGCAAGCGTACTCTTCTGCTTGTTGTAATTGTAAAGCAGATATGCTGACAGAGCCAAAAGTATAACGTCTATAAAGCATTTCTCCCAAAGAGGCTTTTTCTTTGATATTCGTCCCCTACTGCTGCGCTCTGATATGGCATCCTTTGATTTTTTCCACACCGGAACTGTGATAAACAGCACCATGATAACTGCCGCTGCCACCGCATAGACAAGCATCTGCCATACAAATTTGTAAGTGCTTATATCCTTTGCCGTAAATCTTAAAAATCCGTCTGTAGATGCGGCAGCCCGGCACATTATATATCCGAGTACTATTCCGAGTACACAGCCCGCAAACGCTATTATTCCCGACTGCTGTAAGTACAAAATAAATACCTGTAATTTTGTCGCACCGCGGCTTCTTAAAACAAGTATGTCATTTTGCTCGAGCGAAAGTATCTGTACAGATATCATTCTTATAAATAAAATCAAAAGCACAAGACACGGCAGCTCCAACGCCCAAAGCATCAGCTTTATCGTCTTCTGCTGTGTAAAAAAACGCTCCAGCGTATCACGGATGTTGTCATTGTAGAGCTTGTCAGCATCCTTAAACTGCTCCATATACCCGTCATAAAGTGAGGCATTTTCCGTGTTGATCTGCGTATAATCCAGCATGAGAAAATCACTGTAGCTAATATTGTCCTCGCTGTAATACTGCATCATTTCGTCAAAAACATCCTGCGAAACAAATATCACATCGCCCATATCCGAAAGCGTCTTGGCCCAATATGGATCGTTTATATCTTTTTCACGGCAGATCTGTGATACGACGAAAGAAATTTCCTTTTTTCCACTGCCATCAGGTACCTGTAAATAGATTTTTTCACCTGCTACAAGTCCGTAGTGATCCATTGTCTTTTCGCTTATACTGCATTCGAATGTGGCTGTGTCAGTCTGAGATTTTACAACATCCGCGTACTCCGAAAGTCCCGGCAGATATCCTATTGTAAAATAATTGTTAGGTCCTCCAAACTCTGTATCCGCGCGTCCTCCTGGGAGTGTGATAAGCTGCTGTGAGGAAACCTTGTTTATATCCACATATTCAGTCCACTTCTTTTCGTATCCTGACAGCTTATCAAGTACTGACTGCGAATCAGGATAATCTGCCACCGCATATGTTCCCTCGCGGCTCATCTGTGCAGGAAACTCATTCTGCTGTGTGGCATGATCCGTAAAAAGTCTGTCGAGTATCTGATTTCCCGCACCCTTTTCAAACATAGAGTGGCACACAAAAAGTGCTATAAACAAAGTCACTCCCATAAGCAGACACAAATTTAACCATTTTCTGTTTTTTAATTTATTAATTACGAAGCCAAACATATTTCATCGCCCTCATCAATACCGTAAAGCACAAGTGTATTGCTGCCTGATGTATAATCGCCCAATATTACCGGCTGCTTTACCACGCTGTCCCCATCAATTTTCCACACATAGTATGATATATCATCTTTGTCCATAGGATTGACCTGCTTGTGTATGATCGAAGTCGGCACCACTACCACCTTTTTAAAAGAAACATAAGAAAACTTTACAGCAGATGCCCTGGTCAGATCATCCGGTATTCCATTGTCAAGTTTTATATAAAATGCTGCATTTCCATATCCCGAATCTGTGTTTCCGGTAATATGCACACCTTTATCATCCTGATTTATATATCCCTTTTGAGCTTCCCTGCCGTAACCGGCAAAACCGATACAGTTTCCATAGATTGTTGTACCGTCCAGCTCAAGTGATACGCGCTCTCCCACATCTGCTATATTGTCCGTATATACGTTATAGTTATTGCTATCCTTTACCAGAACCTGCAGTACGTCCGTGGAATTTCCGGTTATCTGCAGGATATCTGAGCCTTCCTCCACATTATCTCCTGCCTTGACACTCACCTTTGAAACTTTTCCGTCATTTTTGGCATATACTGAAATATTTCCTTTGCCGTCATTTCCAGCGCTTATGCTGTCATATGCTGACTGTAGCCGGGAAAGCTGATAGGTGTGGTCTGCACCAGCAAGTTTTTTCTGCAGATCAAGCAGCTGTAAGTTCAATTTCAACTGCTGCTCTTCATATGCTGTATCCGGCTTTTCATCCTCCTGGTTATTTTCTTCTGCGCTGCTACCACCTTCAGATAAATCTTTTACCTGTTTATCGTAATCTGCGATCTTGTGCGCATAGGATTCATTCTCTGAGTCGATCTCATTTTTTGCCTCTGTTATGGCAGCTTTGCCCTCTCCGGTATCCACCACGTAAAGCAGCATCCCATTTTCTACCGTATCGTCCTGCTTCACATTGACAGAAACGATCTGCCCTTCATAATCACAGGTTTCGGTTATCGTCCCTGCGTCAGATCTGCTGTAGCTCACACCGTAGTTTGCTATATCAAAGTCAGACCTTGTTACCGTATATTTGCTGTACTTTGTCGGAACCTGATCTGTAGAATTATAGTAGACCAGCTCCCCCTCTTTTAAGCCCTCTGTGACCTGTGTATAGTTTTCATCAAACTCACCTGTTGTTATGATGCGTTTCTCGCGGCCGCCCTCATCATTTTTCACATAGACATATCTGGTATCGCCATCCTTATAGATGGAATCTTTTCCCACGACAAGTGCCTGATTTGCTTTTGTCTTTTCAAAATATACCGGATACATCTGTCCTGCCGTAAGAAACAGCTTTTCCCTGCTTTCCACGCACACATCCGGATAGCGGTTGTTTATCTTCGAAAGTACCAAAACCTCTGATGTATATTGAGACTCGGTGACATCATATTTTTCGCCATCGACTATCACATATTTCTTGTCATAATCGCTGTATTTGTACTCATTTATGGCTGTATCTTTTATATCCAGCACAAGGTCATCCGTATCGGAGACAATGACTATATTCTCGTATGCCGCAGCAGACCTTCCACCTGTCAGCTTCTTAGTGTAAGTGACAAGACCACTGTGGGCTGCCTTAAGCGTTCCATCATCAACGATCTGCTGATATAAAGCCATCTGCTCATTGATCTTTTGCACGCGGTATTCGTGAAGCTGCTTATCGTACCGTTCATTTTCCTGTTCTGTGGCTATCAGTATGTTGTTCTCCTGCCCTGCTGCCTGACTCTCCCATAATTTAATCTGTGTATCCGAGATCTGAGCGGATATCTCATATGTCTCATTCTCATGCGCCAGCGCATCCTTACATTCCTGCAACTGTTTTTTTGCCTCATCCACATCACAGACTGCAAGCACATCCCCCGCATTTACTGTATCTCCCGGCTCCACATATATCTGTGAAATATTGACATTGGCACTGTAGTAATTGCAGTAATCCCTCGGAACTGCAGTAGCCATCAGCACCTGCATAGAGCCGATAGTACCGTATTCCACAGGTCTATAGGCTTCATTTAACGCTACAGGTTCTTCAAGCTTTGGTATTCTGCTTTCTGTCATTTTTCCACAGCCGCCTGCCACAAACGATACACATATCCCCAGTACTGCCAGTTTTTTTATTGATAAAAGGTTTCTGTTCTTCACTGCAAAACCACCTCATCCCCGCTTTTAAGTCCTTCTGTGATGATCCGGTAGTCTCCCACCTGATCTGCGACACTTATCCATACCGCCTGTCTGTATCCATTCTCATCCAGTGTGTATACAAAATACCTGCCATCCTTCTCATGTACTGCGTCCTTTTGCACATACACAGCATTTTCTATAGCAGGGCGCGTCACTTCCATGGAAAATATCTGTGCATCCGATACTGCCGACATGTCCGATACCGGTTCAAAAACAACCTTTTTATCGTCCACCTCTTTTACCTTAAGTTCAAACTCTATATCAGATGCTGTTGCCGTGTATACATCACCTACATTAAAGTCATAACCTTCCGGTCTGTCAGCCTCGTAATTGCCGTTTCCGCTGATTTCTGTTATAAGATTGCTACCCGGTTCAAAAACCCCCGCCAAAAGCGAATTGTTCATTGCTGTGATCGTGCCATCCTCGGATGCCGTGATCTGATATCTCGACAGTTTTTCCTCTGCCTCATCAAGATAAAGCTGCGCAACCTCTGTATCCTTATCAAGCCGGGCAATATCGCTTGAATAATCCTGAGTATCATCGATTTTCATAATAGCCCTGTAGTGCTCTGCCAAAAGCTTATTCTGACTGATCTGCCCGCTGTAGTCCTCAATCTTTTTCTGTATCTCCCCGGATTTAAAAGCCACCAGTATATCACCCTTTTTCACATGATCACCCACTGCCACATTTACCTTTTCGAGCGTAAGCTCCGTGTTTGTCGCACCATAGGAAAACCTGGTATAGCCCTGCGCGCTCAGACTGATGGTAGTCTGAGGTGTGAGTGAACCGCTCTGTACCGTAACTGTCTGGTATGATATTTTCTCGTAGGAAGCTCTGTCCGTCTGTGCAAGCTCCTTTTGTGCCGCCCCACATCCTGAAAATAAAATAGAGGTAATTGCAGCGGCAAGTGTCAAACGACTTATATATTTTTTCTTTCTGTTAATCATATATTTTTCACATCTTTTCCATCAAAATATGAACCCGATCCATTAGCTAAATTTTATATGAGATCATCAATCCTTATGATCGTGCCATCTATCGCATTCACATACACCGGATATCTGTCGTAGCCCTTATCCTGTTTTGACAGACACCATGCCGGAACATAAGTATATTTATCCTTGGCAGATGCATCCTTCAAACGGATATATCCGAGCTTTAGATTGTTGTAAATGTGATTTTGTGTAAAATCATACTGATCTGAATTCTTTGTCATGTCATCCTTGATGATCTCTTTTATAGTGTCCATTGACAAAAGTTCTACGTTTTTTGACTCATTTACAATATCAACCGGGTAAGAAACATTAAATTCCGTCACTCCCTGATCCGTCACAATAAAGGAACTGCTGCCATATGGCATAAAATCATCATAGTTATCGAGTGTCTCCCATATATCCATATTCCGGGTGAAATCGAGTGACTTGCAAAACGCTATGCCATCCACACCCTCGCCATAATCTATGATATATCCCCAGGCTGTATCCTTTATAACGCTCTCTTTATCATCAGTTTTTACGGTATCATCGCCATCCTCTATCACTCCTGCGCTCCACTCGTAGTCTGAGGTTCCTATATATACCTGTGAAGCCCTGCCTAATTTATTTTGAAATTCTTCTGCCTTCTTTACAGCTTCGTCTTTGGTTAATACACACTCGTTGTCATATCCAGAGGTAGTATCTCCACCTGTAGAACCTCCATTAAGGCCCCCTACACCCTGCTCCTGTTCAAATGATGGTGGTCCGTAATAGCCATACTCACTGCTATCATATGATGTGCCCTCACTTCCTGCTTTAAGAGGCTGTGCTGAAATATATTCAAGCGAACCGTCCTCAGCAATTCCAAAGCTAAGCTCACAGAAAACATTACCAATATATCCCAGATACTCATTACAATCCGTATAGTCTGTGGCTATTTCACGCGTATCCAGTGCAGATGGTTCTGCCTTTTCATACTGTTCCATCAGATCATTTTCAATTTTCATCCCCATGCTGACGTCCTCTTCTGTGGTAAGTCCCTGATCAATTTCGTACTGATATCCGGCAATCGCATTTTTTACAACTTCCATACTGTGATATATCTCTTCTTTCGTATAATGAGGTATGTCGTGATAATATACGCTACTATCGCCAAAATAAGCCTCTATCACACTCTTTTTGAAATCGGCATCTACCTTTATATTTTCCACCTCAACAACCGACATGCTTTTGCAGTCCGGCAGGGTAATGCCTGCTGAAATATCCACATCCACACTTTCGTCCGATATCTCAACAGAAAAGCTGTCATTCCATTTCGTACTGTCGTCAAACGCGCTTATATCGCTTCCTGCTTTTGTGTTTATATTTTCAGTTTCCCTATTGTAATCTACTTTTTTTCCTGAACATCCGGTTAATGCTATCGCAAGAACCAACGCCAGTATAATAACGTTTTTCCTCTTCATAGCTGCTCCTTTACAGTGAATTTTCCAAATTTATGATTGTTCCATCTATAGCGTTTACAAAGATAGCATTTTGCTCATTGGAGTAGTCTACCAGACGTGACAGTGCCCACGCCGGAACATAGCTGTATTTTCCCTGCTCACTGTCACTTCTTATCTTAAGATAACTAAGCTGTAGCTTATTGAATGACGATGCAATATCATATTTATCAGGATTTTCCGTAATCTCCGCCTTGATGATCTGCTCTATATTTTTCAGAGAAATAAGCTCCACATCCTTATAGATCTGTGTTACATTTACCGGATATTCCATCTGCACATCAATTATTCCATCATCAGTGACTGTAAGAAGTGTACTGTCAGGCAGTGTAACATCATCTATATAACTATCATTTGCTTCATACACCGACAAATAGGTATACCTATCAAATCCATCCTTAAATGCGATGCCATCTATGCCGGTCGCGTATGAATAAATATATCCCCACGCTGCTGTCTGATAGTCATTTTCCTTTTCGCTGTCAATATTAAAACCTATCCAGCTGCACTCACATTCACCTCGTTCCACCAGATCCTGCATTCCCAATTTACTAAGGAAATTCCCGGCTTCTTTTTTGGCTGATGCGGCAGATTTACTGCCCTCATTTGAGGTCTCGTCTGCCTTATCCTTTAGATCATCATCCTGAAAAGTCTGCGTTATGGTATCATAGTCCTCATTCCTTAAAGATGGTGGACCGTAATCTGTCCCGGACTGATGCAAGGCGTAAGCATGTACCTTGTGAGCCTCAAACTCCACCTCACAGAACACATCACCCTTGTAGCCTGCAAATACTTCACAGTTTTCGAGATCCTTTGCCACGGTATAAGTAGTCTTTGCCGTTTCAAGCTTATCCCTGTATTCAGCCAGCCGCTGTTCCAACCACTCCCTGTAAGTATCATCCTGTTCTTTCTGCCAGTACTCTATGACCTCATTCAGTTCGTCAACAGTATAATGATCCGGATCGTGATAATAGTACTCGTTCCCACCAAAATATAAATCCAGAAAACGCTTTTTGTAATCAGCATCTATCTTTACATTTTCCACCTCAACAACCGACATGTTATCGCAGTCTGGAACTACAATATTTGCATTTACATATACTGTTTTCTCGCCATTACCGGTCTGTATGGTAAAGTTTTCATTCCAGCCGGAGTCTGCCCTGATATCAGCTAAGACAGACATATTTTTTGTCTCTTTAATTTCGCTCTCATTCCCATAATCTACTTTTTTGCCTGAGCAGCCTGCCAGTGATGTGAGGACAAGTGCCTCGATGAGTGTCATAATTGCTGCAAATAATCTCATATTTCGTGAAGATATGTTACCCCTTTTATCCATATGCGGCTCTCCTTTTTTGTGCTCATTGTGATTTTCCTTAGTCTCCATGCACACTTCTCTCTGATTCAGAATATCTGCTCCGGCTCAATCACTGTTCCGTCTATTGCATTTACAAATACCGGACACGATTCGACCTCTCCTCTTTGCAGCAGCTCAAGGCTCCATGCCGGGATATAGCTGAATCTCTGTGAATCTGAGCTGTCCTTTACCCTGATATAGCCAAGTGTCAGATAACGATATTGTGTATCCGCTTCCACAATATATTTATCCAGGTGGCTTTCAAGCTCATTTCTTGCAATCTTATAAATATTTGACACCGGTAAGAGCTCCACCTTCTGCTGTTTTTTCACAATGCTTACCGGCTCTGCTATATCAAATCTATAGACACCATATTCATTTACATTGAAACTGCCTGTCTCATAACCAGGACAGTCCATAGGACAAAATTTGTAATAAGCTGAATAATCAAATATATTCAGTGATTTTGAATACACTACATCATCTGCGCCAAGCGAATATTCAAGCGCATAGCCCCATATGGCTCTATGCACATCCCCCTCCTTATATACATTATCCTCAGTCTTGTTATATCCCTCCCATTCACAGTCGCTTTCTCCTGTTTTAATCATTGACTCAATTCCTATTGCCTGCATGAAGTCACCTGCTTTCTTCTTTGCCTCATCAACCGAAATATTTGCCTCGTTGTCATCGCTTACCGGCATGTCTCCAACAATAAAGTCACCGTTTAAATACCTCACCGTATCATACTCTTTCAGGGATTTTGGTCCATAGTACTGCTTCACATAGCCATCATCAAATATAGTACTCCGCTCATCAGGCTCCCCATCTGAAACTCTCTTCACGCATCTGTCAAGCGGATAGCTCTGAATGCCTGATAGCACACTGTTGTCATCATCTGGCCTTGAAAACTGAAGGTGAAACCAGGTATCACCTATTTTTCCGACAAAATCATCACAGGAATCATATTCTGTGGCCTCTGTCCACACATCAGCTGCCGTTTCAAGTGCTTTTGTACACTCAGTCTTCATATCATCATGCCATTTCAAAATCTCCTCAGAGGCATCATCCGGCAGACTGTTGTTGTCCCTGTCAAGAGTCTCAATAATCTCCTCAAGCTCCTTTTTTGTCATGTGCACATAGTCGTAATAATAGACCTGTGAATCACCAAAATATGCCTTTATCACCTTTTCCTTGAACTCCTTGGTACAAGGTATGCGCTCCACCTCTGTGACTGACATGGTATCACATTCCGGCACTCTGATATCTGCCGTGATTTTCACCTTTTCATCAGTACCACCCACATTTACTGTAAGTTCATCATTAAAACTTGTATTGGTGTCAATATCCTTTACACTGCTTACCACATTTTGAGATTTTACCTCCGTGTCCACACCATAATCCACCTTTTTGCCGGCACAGCCTGCGAGTGATATGAGGACAAGTGCCTCGATGAGTGTCATAATTGCTGCAAATAATCTCATATTTCGTGAAGATATGTTACCCCTTTTATCCATATGTAGCTCTCCTCCCTTTTTTTCTTTCCCGGTGACTATTCAGAATAGTTATCTTCCATGTTGTTATAATGAGTATATATGTCAGTTGTAAACTTTTTGTATCATACATTGCATTTTTATTATAAAAAACCCGGTCTGCACATACTTATGCAAACCGGGTCTATATCACTTCTCATGAATCGCATATACATATTCATTTTCCTGTAAAAACTGCAGCACCTCATAGCTTTCATTATTTTTTTGCTCCACTGCTGTTGTCTCGGATATCAGGTTAAGCTTTGAAAAATCTATCCCGCTGTAGTCAAAATATCCTTTGTAAGCAGACAAATCATTTTCTGCCTGTGATTCATCATCTGCCTGCAAAACCTCTTTATATTCACTCATATCACTAATATCCTTCATATGTGCTTTTGCCATAATGATTGTCCCATCCTCAAGCATCCAGATTGTATGATTTTGTGTACCATCATACTTCTCAAACCTGATTATCCAGTAATATGCCGTATATGTGTTAAAGGTATTATCCGATGCCTTTTTCGCTGCTGCCTCCCACGTATACCAGTTAGAGTAGTCAGGTGAAAGATTTACAGGATAGAGCTTTTCTTCATAAAGCTTTTCTATGCTTTTTCTGCATGTGGCAACTGCCTGATAATCCTGCTCATCCATCTCATAAGAGGCGGCGTCATCTGTCGTGCTGTCCCACTGCCCGTCTATGAGCGAGAGCTTCTCTGACAATTTCAGATTGACAGATGCTTCCTTTGCCATTACAGAGCCTGAAGGCAGATAGCTTTTAGGAACCTTCGCCACATGATCATGTTCACTTTTCTGGTTTGCCTCAAGCACTATGCCCGGCACCATGATGCCTGCTATTACTATACAGATTACTGCAACAGACATTATTATTAATTTGAAGCTGTCTTTTTTCATATCTTCCTTTAAATCTTACGAATTTACCATTTTTTATATCTATATTGCGTTCAGATTACCACGGCAGCAAAATCCTCATAGTTGTTCCGCATCCGGGTTCACTTTCCACTGAAAGTACTGCATTATGGTGCTCTAAAATGATTGCCACAAGCGACATTCCGATTCCGGCACCGCCCTCTTTTCTGGCTCTTGATTTGTCTGCCATATAAAACTCATCACAAATTCTTTCTGCCTGCTCTTTAGTCATTCCGATTCCGTGATCAATTATGCAGATTTCATATGCCCTCATACATTTCCTGTCATCTGCTGATTCGGCTTCTCCTATATACGTTTTATCTTTAAGTATATTACAAGCCATTTTGTCCACAAATTTTCCTGTAACCTCAACCTGCTGACCTTCTTCTGACGCTTTTCTTGCATTATCCATCATATTGACAAGTGCTGTAACCAAAAGCTCTCTATTCACGGTCAGCACAGTATCCTCTATCTCTGTTTCTATAGTAAGATGCCTGTTTTCGTATGCAGGCTCAACAACCTTTACCACCTCTGCACAAAGATCTGCCATATGAACCCGCGCTTTTTCAATATCATGCCGGCGCAGATATATCAGCTCAAAAAGCTTCTGCGACATGCTCTCCAGACGTTTTCCCTCCGAAAAGATATATCCAAGCGCCATCATCTGTTCCTCTCTCGGAAGCTCCATTGAACGCATCGTGTCTGCATATCCAATAATTGACGTCATAGGGGTTTTTATCTCGTGGGTAAAATCCGCTACAAACTGCTCACGCCTGTGCACCATATCGTTAAGCTCGTCTACATGATCCGATACTGCCTGCGCCATGATATTAAATTTCTGCGCAAGAAGCCCTATCTCATCATGACTTTTTACGTTTACCCTTGTGGCATAATCCCCCTGCGCTATTTCCTCGCTGACATGGTTAAGCTTCTCGAGCGGCTTTGTCATGTACCTGCTGATAAAATACATTGCTGCCGACTCTGCAATCAATATGACTATTATTATCAGCCTGAAATAATTTATCTGCTCATCAAGCAGTGTATACGCCTCTGATGCGTCGCATTTACTTACTATCCAGAGATTTTTTTCATCTATCACACTCTGCGAAGTAACATAGATATAGTGCTTTTGGGATTCTTCTTTAATCACATAGTTTTTGTTTCCTGTTGTGAGATTTTTAAAAAGTGTATCACTTATCCTTGCATCACTTTTGTCATCTGTATATACTTTTTCACCATCAAAATATATGTAGAAAAATGAATCCCTTGAGCGCACACTGCTGCTTACACGGCTTCCGATCTGCGGAAGCTGCGCGGCTATTGATGATGCGGAAATGCTGCTCTTTTCTGCATTGCTGTTATCTGCATTATTGTTATCTGTATTATTGTTCGAAGTTTCAGAATTATCTGAAACTGAATTTAAAAGCTGCAAAAGCTCATACTCCACAGAGGACTGTACCAGATTATTCTGCACAATAGCGTTTTTAAGCTGTGTCTGCTTCGCCAGCTCAAAATTCTTGTGTATCATGAGGTATCCCACCAGCCCCAGTCCAAGTGAAAGCAGTATTAAGTTTGTGAACAATACCTTGTACCTGAATTTCATTTAGCCCTCTTTTTGTATATTACGCTTACCCATATTTAATGGTCTTTAGTTTTCTGTTCTTCCAGCCTGTATCCTGCCTTAAATACGGTTTTAAGGCAGTCGCCTATGTCAAGCTTTTTGCGCAGTCTCTGTATGTGAAGATCGAGAGTCCTCGACTCGACAGAGTACTCACTTCCCCATATTTCTTCATATATCTTTTCTCTGAAAAGTGTGATATTTTTATTGCGCATCAAAAGCTCAAGCAGCTCAAATTCCTTTGGTGTAAGCTCTATATGCTTCCCTGCCTTTGATACATTCTGGTTTTTCGTATCGATAGCTATGTCCTTTAATGTAAGCTGCTGCTCCATCTTATTATAACGTCTTAGCACTATATTTACCCGGGCTAAAAGCTCAACAATCTCAAATGGCTTTACCATATAGTCCTCGGCACCTGACGTGAGACCTCTTAGCCTGTCATCTAAAGTGGCTTTTGCTGTGAGAAATATCACAGGTATGCCAAGCGGCTTTATGTATTCCATAAGCTCAAAGCCGTTTAACTTCGGCAGCATTACATCAAGTATTATCAGGTCAAAATTTCTCTCCTCCAGAATATCTGCTGCCTCCATACCATCAAAGGCACAGGTGCAGCTATAGCCTGCTTTCATGAGATTTAATCTGATGAGGTCTGATATCGGTTTTTCGTCTTCAACTATTAATATTTCTATCATGCTATTCCTTCTAACATTTTATAATCTTTTATAAATCTTTGCATATTCTTCTTTTGCTGTCAATCCCGAGGAGCATGTATCCGCCCGGATTATGCATTGCTATTTATATATTAACAGATACTTGTATCTAAAATGTATCAGTCGCAAGCAATTACATACGAAAAATCCGCCATGCGCATTCCCCGGCATGACGGATTAATCTTTAATCATATCCAATATTCTCATGTTGTATGTACACAGCACAAATTCTTTGAACCTTGGAAATGCAAACTCCAAATGTCCATACTCAGGTGAAATAATCAAACCCTTTTTTATAAGCCTTTCCCCTACAGCCTCCTGTAGTTCTCAAGAAGCTTGTGCAGATCATCAATCTCTCCAATAAGCCTCTTTCCTATATCGGTATCCTTCACAAGCATACGTCTCTTATCATTTTCCTCGACCTCTGATGACGTCTCTATGTCAGTATTATTTATCAGGGCATCCTCCACCGATGTAAAAGGCGTGTGTGCCTTGAGCCTTAGACCATGTGAATTGTAAATCAGTGTATAGCCGGCGATACCGGTTTTCTTGTTCATCGCACGGCAGAAGCCTCCATCTATCACAAACAGCTTACCATTGGCCCTGACAGGGTTCTCTCCCTCTATTGCGTGAACCGGTGTATGTCCATTTATGATATGCGCATCATCATCATACAGCCCGAACTCGTGCAGTATCTGACAGCAGAAGCTCTTATCGTAATACCTGCTGTAGTATGGGTTAGAAGGCTCTTCCCACATGCTCTTGTCTGTAACATATTCCATCTCAAAGGTCTTAAGCCTTCTGCCGCACAGCGGTGATTTTTCTCCTCCCCACAAAAACCACATAAAGTCCACATCATCCTTATAAGGATTGTCCACATACGCAGCCCTTGCCTTCTCATCACATTTATCAAGCAGTGCCCTTCCGTGATAAAATTCACCATCAATATACAGCTTGTCAAAGGCTCCGTTGCTATCAACCGGAACACAGCCATGATATAGCAGGTTGCCATTGTATACATTGTACATGCCGCCCTTATCATACAAAAATCTGACATGCTTGTGCAGGCGCTGTCCTGTCACAAACTGTCTGTGCAGCTTTCTCATGATGACAGTCTCCTCGTCACTTAGTGCGTAGGGTCTCTCATCATCAACGGTTGGAAAGCGCTTTCTGTCCACTCCTACATCCTGCAGCTCGTCCAGCTTGTCAAGCATCAGCCTGTTTCCCATCTCATACTCGGGATGTGCAAGTATAAGCTGCCCCTCAAGCTTAAAAAGCATTACTGTGATGGCCGCCCTTGCAGCCTCAATTCCATCCTCTATACTATATGTTTTCATTCCAAACAGCATTAGCTGTCGTAAGCTTATTCCGTAGGCATTCTCAAGAATTTCCACATTGTTGTATTTCAGATTGTTGCGGATGACATTACATATACATGCATCATTTCCACATGCCGCACCCATCCAGAGAATGTCGTGATTGCCCCACTCGATATCAAGCGAGTGATAATCATAAAGCAGATCGAGAATCTTATCCGCGCTTCCTCCTCTGTCAAATACATCTCCCACAATGTGCAGATGGTCAACAGCAAGCCTCTTAATCAGTGCAGACAAAGCGATTATAAACTCATCCGCATCCTCCAAATCAATTATAGTCTTTAATATCTGCTTATGATATCTGACCTGATTTGCATCCTCATCCTCCTGCGCATGCAAAAGCTCATCGATGATGTACGCATATTCCTCAGGCAGAGCCTTTCTGACCTTCGACCTGGTGTACTTTGATGAGAGCAGCTTTGCGACAAGTATAAGCTCATTTAACGTCATAGCATACCAGTCACTGTCTATCTTGCCCTGTTCATCAAGCAGGGCCATTTTCTCTCTTGGATAGTATATGAGCGTGCAAAGCTCCTGTCTGTCATAATCAGAAATCGTATCCTTGAAAATCAAATCCACCTTTTCCTTTATCACACCTGAGCAGTTGTTCATGATATGTAAAAAAGCCTCATACTCGCCATGTATATCACTCAGGAAAAACTCCGTGCCCTTTGGCAGGTTTATAATCGCAGAAAGATTGACTATCTCCTTGATTACATCCTGACTTGATGAATAATTTTGTTTTAACAGCTTCAGATATTTTGTATTACCTTTATCGTTGTACATATTTCCCCCGTAACCTCTTATTTTTCAATGAAATATACTAATTCGCTTATTTTATAATCATCCTTGCCGGCCTCTGCTCTGTTCTTATAGCCATGTTCTTTCCCCGCATTGCCTATTCATGTTCCATGCTGTACCGGACAAATTCCTTAAATTACTTATTTTCATTATATAATAAAAATTTTCACCCCGCAACTAAACCTGTCATTTGTACTAAAAAAGATGCGCAAAACTAATACTATTTTACGCATCTTTGACATATATTTTATATTCTGAATAATCACCTTTATTTCATGTACTCAGGTGTCACATTCCTGCCCATGCCCTCAAGCATTTCCTTGTCACTTCTGATTGTGGCACACGCTACTGTCGTAAGCATATTTCCTGTAATTGTGGCTGATGCTCCAGACTTGAATGCAAGCTCTCCGTCATTTGTAAGCAGCGCTCTTCCGGCGCCGAGACGTATGTCAGCCTTTGGATTTATATACCTGAAAAATGACACTGTACGCAGTATATCAGGCTCGTTTATATGCTCAAGTCCCTCAAGCGGAGTGCCTGCAATCGGCATAAGCGCATTAAGCGGAATGGAATCCACTCCTACCTCTGCAAGACTGACTGCCATATCAAGCCTGTCCTCCCAGGTCTCACCCATTCCGATGATGCCGCCTGAGCACGCATACATGCCCTCTGCCTTCACCTTTTTAAGCGTCTCAATCTTCATATCATAGGTGTGTGTGGTGCATATATTGGGGAAATTACGCTTTGAGGTCTCTATATTGTGGTGATAGCTGCTGACACCTGCCTCGTGCAGTCTGTGAAGCTGCTCTGCTGAAAGAAAGCCCATTGATGCACATAAATCAATCTTGCACTCTCTTTTCATAGTCTCATATGCATGTATTGCCTTGTCAAATTCCTCACCTGTCAGCGCTTTTCCCGCTGTAACTATCGAGAAACGGTCTACACCCTCTCTCTCATTCATCCTGCAAGCCTCAAGTATCTTTTCCTCAGGTAAAAAATCATAAACCTCACAATTTGTATGATTATGTGCTGACTGCGCACAGTATTTGCAGTCCTCCGGACATTTTCCGCTTCTTCCGTTTATTATCGAGCACAGATCTACCTTGTCGCCGATAAACTTCTCCCTGATCATATCTGCGCCCTTACACAGCTCGTCTAAATCACATGTAAGGAAAAATGATAGGTCATCATCCCTTGTGATTCTTCTTCCGTCTATTATCTCCTGTGCCAGTGTTATTGGATCCATTTTAATCTCCTTCGTGTCCTGTATTTCTTCTCTCATTTAATAAGTATCATTATAATACATATCATCCGTTATAATTGTCAACTATAAATATTTTCTCGGTTAACAATGATAATAGAAAAACAGAAAAACGTCAAGATGTTTTTATATTTAAACAAGCATAATCAATGTTCCTGCTATGATGAGCACCAGTCCTGTAAAGGATTTAATCGTCAGCTTTTCCTTAAATACGAAATATGAAAACACGATTGACACAACTATGCTCAGCTTATCTATAGGCACTACGACACTCGCAAGTCCGTCCTGCAGTGCCTTGTAATAGCAAAGCCATGAGCCGCCTGTTGCAAGTCCCGAAAGGCAGATAAAGCCAAGCTCCTTTTTCTCTATATGCTTTATGGTGTGCTGTTTTCCTGTGACAAATACCACTATCCAAGCCATGATAAGCACCACTATCGTCCTTATCGCAGTTCCCAGATTAGAATTGATCCCCTCTATGCCGACCTTTCCCAGTATTGAGGTGAAGCTGGCAAAAACAGCAGACAGCACTGCATAAAACAGCCAGCTATGAGAACCCCTGGCCTTATTCTGCTCTTCCTGTGATATCTCCTTTTTGGTGATCATCATATACGTTCCAACTGCTATAAGCACCACACATACCAGCCTGAGTACGTTTATCTCCTCTTTAAAAAAGATAAATGCAAGTATAATGGTCAGTATTGTGCTTGATTTATCAATCGGCACCACTCTGTTTACATCGCCAAGCTGGAGTGCTTTAAAATAACAAAGCCATGAGGCTCCGGTAGCGACTCCTGAAAGCATCAGAAATATCCATGTCTTTGCTGACACAGCTGCGATCTGCCCCTGCGCTTTAACCACAAATACCATAATCCATGAAAATATCAAAACTACAATTGTCCTGATTGCAGTTGCTACGTTTGAATCAGTTTTTTTGATACCACACTTTGCCAGTATTGATGTTATACCCGCAAAAAATGCGGATCCAAATGCATATAATACCCACATATTTTTATCTGTCTACGCTTCGGTCAACTCCGTTGTCCGGAGCTCGAAACCTCCATTCTTCTAAATACAAAAAACCGTTCAAGGAACGGCTTCTTTTACGCTAATGAGACATCGGGGATTCGGTCTACGCTCCGCTTCGGTCCGCGCTGAACAGACGTCCCCCGGACGTCTAGCG
>OFMP01000241.1_pt1 | contig 41623 bp, 37 predicted proteins | sample 1541841 | NCBI WGS metagenome assembly OFMP01 (sample SAMN04209226, study PRJEB22552) | human gut metagenome | biome: gut; material: feces | host: Homo sapiens | place: USA: Oklahoma
CAGAAGCAGAGGGTGAAGATCTTGCAGGCTTCATCAACCGCGCGATCTCCGAGACGATGGAGCGGGACAAGGCAGACGGGGAGTAGTCGTTCAGCGCACAAAATTGTGCTGTGAAAAATTGCAGCAGCAAAAACAAGAAGCCGGGGAATAAACCTCGGCTTCTTGCTCTTTTTTAGGGGCGGTATGGGTTTTTGTATGGGTTTCTGCTGCGCGCTCAAAAATGGGCAGGGCGGGAAAATGACTGAAAAGTTTCGCATAGACAGCAAAAACCGCTTAAATCATCTCGATTCAAGCGGTTTATATTGGAGCTGCTGGGCAGATTCGAACTGCCGACCTCGTCATTACCAATGACGCGCTCTACCGACTGAGCTACAGTAGCATGGCTGTTTCAAACAGCTTCATCATTATAGCATAAAGAAGCGGTTTGTCAAGAGGGAAATCGAAAAATGTTTGGAAAAATTCCGGACGCGGCGGGAAAAAAGTGCTTGCTTTTCGCATGCGTATATGATAAAATACCCAAGTCTGTGAAAAGGACGGTCCTCTGCCACGGCCGGCACTGCGGTGCAGCGGCATTTTCCGTGCGGCATGAACGTCTTAATTTGAAGGAGGACAATACTATGGATCTGATGAAGGCTCTGACCAGCCAGTACATGAAGAAGGAACTGCCCGAAATGAACGTCGGCGATACGGTTCGTGTTCATGTCAAGATCAAGGAAGGTTCCCGCGAGAGAATTCAGGTTTTCGAGGGCACCATCATTGCCAAGAAGCATGGCGGCATTGAGGAATCCATCACCGTGCGCCGTATCTCCTACGGTGTCGGCTGCGAGAAGGTTTTCCCGGTTCACGCGCCCAACGTTGTGGACGTCGAGACTGTCCGTCACGGCAAGGTTCGCAGAGCAAAGCTGTACTATCTGCGTGACCGTCTGGGCAAGGCCGCCAAGGTCAAGGAAAAGGTCTAATAGCGATCGAAAAAAGAAGGGCTCACCCGAGCCCTTCTTTTTTCGTTTGGCGGAAAGCGGGGCTTTCCGCCAAAAAGATTGCACCGCGACTGCGCGCTCGTCAAAGCAAACTCCATATCCTTCACTCCGCCGCAAGCGGCAGAGTTCATACATTCCGTTGCTTCTCCTCTCCAAGTCAAAACCATAGGTTTTGACTTGGTATAAGGGGCAAAAATTCCACACTTGCAAGCCGTAAAGTATTTTTCCGGTCAGCGGAGCCGCCGGATAAAATGGATTTCAAATTTATTTCGCCATCTGCGGATGGCGAAACTCTGCGAGGCTTTTTACTCTGATTTTCGGGAATGGCACTTTCTTTCTGGGCGGAAATTGTGTATAATGTCTTAGAATACGCATGTGAGGTGCAGAGTATGGATTTTGAAGAAAACAGACCGGCGCAGGATGTGCCGTTGGAAGAGAATATAGAGAAGCCGCGGGACGAGAGAAGCACGCAGGAAACGCAGCAGGCGCAGCAGAATGAGGCGGCGCGGCGGGAAAAGCAGTATGAGACGTTTACGATGCTGCATGACCTCGTGTACATTTTAGCAGGTATCACGCTGGTGTTCGTGTTCTTCTTCCGGCTGGTTGGCGTGGACGGAAGCTCGATGTATCCGACCCTCGTTGACCGCGACTATCTGGTTTTAGAGAGCAATTTCCTCTACCGGAGCGTCCACGCGGGAGACGTTGTTGTCATCGACCCGCCGGAGGAGGCGGGCTTCAGCGGCCCGATTGTCAAGCGCGTAATCGCGACCGGGGGACAGACGGTGGATATTGATTTCGACGCAGGCGTTGTGTACGTTGACGGCGAAGCGCTCGAGGAGAGCTACGTCTTTGAGCCGACCTACCGGAGTTTCCGAGAGGTAGGCGACGGACTCGATTACCCCGTGACGGTTCCGGAGGGAAGCGTCTTCGTGCTGGGCGACAACCGAAACCACTCGGCGGACAGCCGGTACGCAAGGCTCGGCTGCGTGGACGAATCGCGGATCTTGGGCCGCGTGCTGCTGCGGATCATTCCCGGACGGCAGACAAATGAAGAAGGAGACGTCGTCGGCGGCCGGGACTTCCGGCGTATCGGCGCGGTAGCGTAAATGGAAGAACAGAAAAACAGCATGAACATCCAGTGGTATCCCGGTCATATGACCAAGACCCGCCGGATGATGGAAGAGAATTTGAAGCTGGTCGACGCGGTGTGCGAGATTTTAGACGCGCGCATCCCGATCTCCAGCCGGAACCCCGATATTGATGCGATCTGCGGCAAAAAGCCCCGGATGGTGATTCTGAACCGCATTGATATGGCGGACGCTGACTTAGTCAGCCGGTGGAGCAATTACTTTAAAGACAGGGGCATGGCCGTCATCCGCACGGACTGCAAGTCGCGAAAGGGCATTAACACGTTTGCCCCCGCCGTGCGGCAGCTGCTTTCTGAAAAGCTCCAGCGGTACGCGGAGAAGGGACAGGTCGGGCGGCCGCTCAAGCTCATGGTCGTCGGCATTCCGAATGTCGGAAAATCGACCTTTATCAATCAGATCGCAGGTCGGAAGGGCGCAAAGGCGGAGAACCGCCCCGGCGTGACGCGCGGCAAGCAATGGGTGAATGTGGACGGAGGCTTACTGCTTTTGGACACCCCCGGCATCCTCTGGCCGAAATTTGACGACCCCGAGGTCGGCATGCGCCTTGCCTACACGGGCGCGGTGAAGGACGATGTCTTGGACACCGAGACGCTCGGCTGCCATCTGATGGAGCTTTTGGCGCGGGAATATCCCGGGGCGCTCACAGAGCGCTACAAGATTGAGATTCCGGCGGAAATCGACGGCTGGGAACTTTTGCAGGCGGCAGGCAGGAAGCGCGGCTTCCTCGTCTCCGGCGGCGAGGTCGACACGGAGCGGATGGCGAAGGTGCTGCTGGACGAGTACCGCAGCTGCAAGCTTGGAACATTCACGCTGGAACGGCCGGAGGAGCTGGCATGAGAGAAGAACCGAAGGATTTATGGGTCTATGAGCGAGAAGCGTTCGCGGAAGGGTACCAAGCGGTCTGCGGCGTAGACGAAGCGGGACGTGGCCCTCTGGCGGGGCCTGTGTGCGCGGCGGCGGTAATACTCCCGGCGGGGCTCGTCATCGACGGGCTCAACGACTCCAAAAAGCTGACCGACAAAAAGCGGCGCGAGCTCTATGACGTGATCACGCAAAACGCCGTGAGCTACGGGATCGCGATGGCCTCAGAGCGGGAGATCGACGAGATCAATATCTTACAGGCAACGTTTCTTGCCATGCAGCGGGCGCTGGACAAGCTGAGCGTCAAACCCGATCTGGCCCTCATCGACGGAAACCGCGCGAAGGACTTTGGACTGCCAGTCCGAACGATCGTGAAGGGCGACAGCTTGTCTGCCTCCATCGCGGCAGCCTCGATTCTGGCGAAGGTCACGCGGGACCGGCTCATGGAGGAGCTGGACGAAGCGTATCCCCAATACGGTTTTGCCGTCCATAAGGGCTACGGCACGAAGCGGCACTATGAAGCGCTGCGCGAATACGGCCCATGCCCGATACACCGGAGAACCTTTCTCAAAAAGCTCTATGGCGAATAAAACAGAGCTTGGCACGTGGGGCGAGGCGATCGCGGCGGAGGCGTTACGATCCCGGGGCTTCACAGTTGTCGAGCGGAACTACAGGTCGCGCTACGGCGAGATCGATATCATCGCAGAAAACCGGGAGTATCTGGTCTTTGCCGAAGTCAAGCTCCGCAAGAGCACGTATTTCGGTGCGGCGCGCGAATTTGTGGACGCAAGAAAGCAGGAAAAGTTGCGCGCGACGGCGTCCATGTGGCTCGAGGAGCATGAGACGAGCTTACAGCCGCGGTTTGATGTGATCGAAATTTATGCGCCGGACGGGATGCAGACGAAGCGCCCGCAGATCCGGCAGATAGAGGATGCGTTTATATGAAATATACGGTAGTAGACGGCCACTGCGACACGCCGATGGAGCTTTGGCTGCGGCAGGAGAACCTGCGGAGCAATACCTGCCAGGTATCACTCGAACGGGCCAAAAAGCTTTCGGGTTACGTGCAGTTTTATGCATTCTGTACGGTGTGGCTCGAACAGGACGGGAGCTTTGAAGCGCACTACGCGGCCGCTTTGGAGCATTTTAACTGCCAGCTGGACGAGAACAAAGACCAGATCGTCCGCTGCAAAAACGAAGCGGATGCGCGCGCGGCCATCGGGAGCGGAAAATGCGGTGCGTTCTTGTCGATCGAGGGCGCGGAGGCCATTTCCTGCGACCCCGGAAAATTAGAGCTTGCCTGCGCGCAGGGCGTGCGCATGATCGCACCGGCGTGGAACGCGCAGAATGCGCTGACCGGAAGCTGCATGACAGGCGGAGGTCTGACGGCACAGGGCAAAGAATTCGTGCGCCGGGCGCAGAAGCTTGGCATGATCCTAGATGTCAGCCATATCTCGGAGAAAGCGTTCTGGGATCTTTGCGACATCACAGAAAAGCCGTTTGTGGCGAGCCATTCCAATTCGCGCGCCATCTGCAAGCATGTTCGCAATCTCACCGACGAGCAGTTTAAAGCGTTGTGCGAGGCGGGCGGTACGGCGGGGCTGAATCTCTACGGCGCATTTTTACGCGATGAGGGCAGGCCGACACTGGAAGACGTCTGGCGTCATATCGAGCATTTTTTGGAGCTCGGGGGAGACGGACATATCGCGCTCGGCGGCGATCTGGACGGATGCAGCGTGCTGCCGGAGGGCTTTGCCGGTGTGGACAGCTATGCAATGCTTGCGCAGTGGCTGGAAGACAGGAAGCTGCCAAGCAGTACAATAGAAAATATATTCAGTGAGTCTTTATTAAAGGTTGTGAAACAATGCACTATGTAAGCACCAGAAATCCAGAAATACGCCTTTCCGCGGCGCAGGCGATCGTTCAGGGGCTCAGCCGCGACGGCGGTCTGTTTTTGCCGGAGGAAATTCCGCAGATCACATTAGAAGAAATTGCGGCGCTCTCGAAGCTGCCGTACCCTGAGCGCGCGGCAAAGATCATGAAGCGGTATCTCGAGGAATTTACCGAGGAAGAGCTGCTTGGCTTTGCCGAAAAGGCCTATGGCGCAAAGAAATTCGACGACCCGAAGGCCGCGCCCGTGAAGGATCTGGGAGACGGCCGGTATATCATGGAGCTCTGGCACGGGCCGACGTGCGCGTTCAAGGACATGGCGCTTCAGATGCTTCCGTATCTTCTCACGGCGAGCCTCAAAAAGACCGGAGAGGACAAGACGGTCTGCATTCTGGTCGCGACATCCGGCGATACCGGCAAGGCCGCGCTCGAGGGCTTCCGCGATGTGGAGCATACAAAAATTCTTGTGTTCTACCCCGACGGCGGCGTATCGGATATCCAGAAGCTGCAAATGGTCAGCCAGGAAGGACAGAACGTCGGCGTGTGCGCCGTACGGGGAAACTTCGACGACGCGCAGAGCGGCGTGAAGCGCATCTTCTCCGATCCCATTTTGCGCGAGGATTTGGCGGACAAGGGCTATTTCCTCTCGTCGGCAAACTCCATCAACTGGGGAAGAGTCCTGCCGCAGATCGTGTATTATATCTCGGCCTACTGCGACCTGCTGGAGAGCGGCAAAATCGCGCTTGGCGACAAGATCGATTTCTGCGTCCCGACGGGGAACTTCGGAAATATCTTAGCGGGCTACTACGCCAAACACATGGGGCTTCCCGTGGGAACGCTCGTGTGCGCGTCGAACGCGAATAACGTGCTGACGGACTTTTTGTCCACCGGCACGTACGACCGCAACCGCCCGTTTTATCAGACGGCGTCTCCGTCGATGGATATCCTCATCTCCTCGAACCTCGAGCGGCTGCTTGCACTTATGGAGGGCGCTGGCGAGTCGGTGGCAAATTACATGAACGAGCTGGCTGCGCACGGGAAATATACCGTCCGGCCGGAAACGGCGCAGAAGATCGCCGCGGAGTTTGCCTGCGGCTTCTGCGACGACGAGGGTACGAAGCAGACAATCGCGAAGCTGTTTTCCGAGAAGGACTATCTTCTTGATACGCACACGGCAGTCGCGTGGAATGTGGCGGAAGAATACCGGACAAAGACCGGCGCGGAACGTCCGCTGGTCGTCGTATCCACGGCGAGCCCGTTCAAATTCTGCCAGAGCGTGCTTGAAGCATTGGGCGAGACGGAATTTGCTGCCGGAACGGATATTATCGCGCAGCTCGCGAAAAAGACCGGAAAGATAGCGCCCGCACCGCTGGCAGGCCTTGCCGGAAAGGCCGTTCGCTTTACCGATGTGACGGGCAAGGACGAGATGGAAAGCAAGGTCACGGAGTTTCTGCGCGCATGAGCTTATACGCCATCGGTGATCTGCATCTTTGCCTCGGCGCGTACAAGCCCATGGACGTGTTCGGCGGCCGCTGGGAGGGATACATGGACAAGCTCCGCGAGGGGCTTTCCGTGATCCAGTCCGGCGACACGACGGTTCTTCTGGGGGACCTCAGCTGGGCGCTCGGCATCGAGCAGGCGGAAAAGGACTTTGCCTTCATCCACGAGATCCCCGGCCGGAAGATCATTCTCAAGGGGAACCACGACTACTGGTGGACCACGGCGGCAAAGTTCTACAAATTCTGCGCTGCGCATGGCTGGGACGACATGTTCATCCTGAACAACAACTGCTATTATTACGGCGATACGGCGCTCTGCGGAACACGCGGCTGGTTCTACGAGCAGGAGCAGGAGGGCACGCACGACGAAAAGATCTTTCGCCGCGAGCTCGGAAGGCTGGAGGCCAGCTTTAAGGCGGCAGGAGAGCATGAAAAGATGTGCTTTCTCCACTATCCGCCGCGGTACCGCGGCTACGAATGCCCGGAGATCCTGGAGCTGCTGGCGCGCTACGGGGTCAGGCGGTGCTATTACGGCCATTTGCACGCGGAATCCATGCGGCTTGCCATGCAGGGAAGCTTCGACGGATGTGAGTTCCGGCTGTTGTCGGCGGATTATGTAAACTTCAGACCGCAAAAACTGCTGGATTGAAAAGAAAATATAAAAAACAGTAGAAATATTGAAAAAACTCTGATAGAATAGAGCGGATTCAATATAGAATGGTGAATGACGGCTAAAACCGGCCGCACCGTATAGGAGGAAAACCAACATGAATGTAAAGAGCGTAGAAAAAGAAAACGGCAAGGCCAAGGTTGTCGTCGAGATCGACAAGGCCGAATTTGAGCAGGCGCTGAACAAGGCGTACGCCAAGTGCAGAAAAGATATCATGCTTCCCGGTTTCCGCAAGGGCAAGGCTCCGCGGAAGATGGTCGAGAGCATGTATGGCGCGACCGTTTTCTATGAGGACGCCGTGAACGAAATTTTCCCGGACATCTACACGAAGGCCATCGTTGAGCAGGAGCTCAAGGCCGTCGGTTCTCCGTCCGTTTCCAACATGGACACCCCCGACGAGGGCGGCGTTGTCCTGACCATCGAGACCGAGCTCTACCCTGAGGTCACCCTCGGCCAGTACAAGGGCCTTGAGGTGCCCAAGCGCGAGGTGAAGGTCGAAGAGAGCGAAGTTGACGCGGAAGTGAATCGTATGGCAGAGCGCAACGCGCGCATCGAGACCGTCGACCGCGCAGCAGCCAACGGCGACACCGTCGTCATCGACTTTGAAGGCTTCGTAGACGATCAGCCGTTCCAGGGCGGCAAGGCGGAGGACTACTCCCTCACGCTCGGCTCCGGCTCGTTCATCCCCGGCTTTGAAGATGCGCTGGTCGGCGCAGTCGCCGGTGAGGAGCGCGACGTGAACGTCACGTTCCCCGAGGACTACAGCGCCAAGGAGCTTGCAGGCAAGCCCGCCGTCTTCAAGTGCAAGGTGCACGAGGTCAAGGAGTCCATCAAGCCCGAGCTCGACGACGAGTTCGCAAAGGACGTTTCCGAGTTCGATACGCTGGACGCGCTGAAAGATGACATCCGTACCCGCTTCACGAAGTCCCGTACGGAGCAGAACGAGCGCGCGTTTGAGGCGGCCGCCGTGCAGATGGCAGCAGCCAACATGACCTGCAGCATCCCCGCCTGCATGATCGACGAGCAGGTTGACCATCAGATCGAGCAGTTTGCCTATCAGCTCCAGTCTCAGGGTATGAAGATGGAAGACTACGTCAAGATGGTCGGCGGCGACCTTTCGAGCCTGCGCGCTTCCATGCGCCCGATGGCCGAGCAGACCGTCCGCTCCGATATTCTCCTGAGCGAAATCGCCCACGCCGAGAACCTGGAAGTGACCGACGAAGAGGTCGAAGAAGAGCTGAAGAAGCTCGCCGAGCAGTATCAGATGGAGCTTGACAAGGTCAAGGCCGCTGTCGATACCGCTGCTGTGAAGTCTGACCTCATGGGCCGCAAGGCTGCCAAGCTTATCACCGACAGCGCCGTCGCCGTCGCTCCCACCGAGGAGAAGAAGGAAGACGACGCGACCTCCGAGAAGGAGTAATTCATTCCCAGCCGAAATTTCGGAAAGGAAGATAGTGTGAAAGAAACCCATCAGGGGTGTCTTTCGCGTTCAATCAAATCAGTTTTTCAAGCTTTTACGAGCTTGAAAAACTGCGCTTCACCGCAAAAGCCTCTTTTGCGGTGAAGCGGCTGAGAAGGAATAATTCCTGCCTCGGATGGTTAGAATGTTACATCCGAAGAAAGGAGCAATTCTTATGAGTCTCGTTCCCTATGTTGTCGAGCAGACGAGCCGCGGCGAGCGGTCCTATGACATTTTTTCGCGCCTGCTCAACGACCGTATCATTATCCTGTCCGAAGAGGTCAACAGCACGACCGCGTCTTTGATCGTCGCGCAGATGCTCTATCTCGAGGCGCAGGACCCCGATAAGGACATCCAGTTCTATATCAATAGCCCCGGCGGCAGCGTCACCGACGGCATGGCGATTTACGACACCATGCAGTACATCAAGTGCGACGTTTCCACCATCTGCGTTGGCATGGCCGCGTCCATGGGCGCGTTCCTGCTGTCCTCCGGCACGAAGGGCAAGCGCATCGCGCTTCCCAACGCCGAAATCATGATTCACCAGCCGCTCGGCGGCACGCAGGGTCAGACGACTGACATGCAGATTCATGTGGCGCGGATGCTGAAGATCAAGCAGCGCCTCAACGAAATTCTCGCGGCCAACACAGGAAAGCCGTATGAGACCATCTGCGCCGATACCGAGCGCGACAACTTCCTGACCGCCGAGGAAGCGCAGGCCTACGGCCTCATTGACAAGGTCATCTACAAGCGGTAAAAGAGATAACAGGTTCTGGCAAGGGAGGAAATGCCTTCCTTGCCAGAAGGTTTCGCGCCATTCTCGCGAAAATGAATGTGAGTTAAAGGAGAAGGCCCATGGCAAGAGATTCCATCCGCTGCTCGTTCTGCGGCAAGCGGCAGGAACAGGTCAACCGGATTATTGCCGGCCCGAATGTTTACATCTGCAACGAGTGCATCGATTTGTGCTCGAGCATCCTGCGAGACGAAATGAAAAACGGGGAAACACAGGACTTGGAGCTTCCCGATACCCTCCCGACCCCGCAGGAAATCAAAACGTACATGGACCGCTATATCATCGGACAGGACGAGGCGAAGGTCGCGCTGTCCGTGGCGGTTTACAATCATTATAAGCGCATCTACTTTTCGCAGGAGACGGACGTGGAGCTCCAGAAGAGCAACATTCTGATGATCGGCCCCACGGGCTCCGGCAAAACGCTCTTTGCACAGACGCTCGCCAAAATTTTGAATGTGCCGTTTGCCATCGCCGACGCGACGACGCTGACCGAGGCCGGCTATGTGGGCGAGGATGTGGAAAATATTCTGCTGCGGCTTTTGCAGGCGGCAGACTTTGATGTGGAGCTTGCCGAGCGCGGTATCATCTACATCGACGAAATGGATAAAATCGCGAGAAAGTCGGAAAATACGTCCATCACGCGCGATGTCTCCGGCGAGGGCGTGCAGCAGGCGTTACTCAAAATCCTTGAGGGTACGATCGCAAACGTTCCCCCGCAGGGCGGGCGCAAGCATCCACAGCAGGAGTTCATCCAGATCGACACGACGAACATCCTGTTCATCTGCGGCGGCGCGTTCGACGGGCTCGATAAGATCATCGAGCACCGCACGGACAAGTCCTCGCTCGGCTTCGGAAGTGAAATCCAGAGCAAGAATAAGCGCGACGTCGGCAAACTCTTTGAGCTCGTGCAGCCGCACGATCTTTTAAAGTTCGGCATCATCCCCGAGCTCGTCGGAAGACTTCCGGTCATTACGTCCTTGCAGAGTCTTAAAAAGGAAGACCTCGTGAAGATCCTGACCGAGCCCAAGAACGCGCTTTGCAAGCAGTACCATAAGCTTCTGGAGTACGACGGCGTGACGCTCAGCTTCGAGCAGGGCGCGCTGGAGGCCATCGCGGAAAAGGCGATTGAACGCCAGATCGGCGCGCGCGGCCTTCGTGCGATCATGGAGTCTGTCATGACGGACATCATGTACAAAATTCCGTCCGACCCCGCGATTCAGAGCGTGCTCATCACCGAGGACTGCGTCCGAAACGGCACCGAGCCGCAGGTGACGCGCGACGAAGTGCATCCGCGCCAGCCGATCAAAAACGCGGGAATTACACTTTAACGTGCGGAACGCTTCTTACGGAAGTTTTCCCAAACATATCAGGCCGCCTTTGGGCGGACGTGCGCGAGACGTGCAGCTCGCCGGAAGGGGGATGCGGTTCGCTTCCCCCTTTTGTGTCATGGCGAGCCTGAGGCAGCATTGCGCAGTCGAATCGTGCGGCGCTGCCTTAAAACGCCGTGGCCAAATCCCTCCATGGAAAGGAGCGTAACAAATGAGTGAATATAGACCTTTGATCTGCCTGCCGGTGCTGCCGCTGCGGGGGATTGTGGTATTCCCCGGGATCGTGACGCACTTTGACGTCGGGCGGCTGAAATCCGCCAAGGCGGTCGACGAAGCCATGCGCGCCGATCAGCGCATTTTCCTGACCGCGCAGAAGGACCTAAGCGTAGACGACCCCAAGAGAAGCGATCTCTACACCGTCGGTACCATCGCGATCATCAAGCAGATTCTACGCCTGCCGGGCGATAATATGCGCATCCTCGTTGAAGGTCAGTCGCGCGCGGAGCTGGTCGACTGCATCCAGTCCGAGCCCTATCTTTTTGCGCGTGTGGAAGAGATCGAGGTGCCCGCGTACAACAAATCGCACTCCAGAGTGCAGGCGCTTTTGCGGCAGGCGCACGGGGCGTATGAGCAGTTTGTCGATTTGGCGGCAAAAAATTTGCAGGACGGGCTCCTGCAGGTCATTTCGTCGGACGACGCAGGTTTTGTCGCAGACTTCATCGGGCAGAACAGCTCGATTCCGTATCCGGACAAGCAGAAGCTTCTCGAGCAGGCGCACCCCGTGAAGCGGCTGGAGCTGGCAGTGAAGCTGCTTGCCAAAGAGCTGGAGATTCTGGAACTCGAGAATGAAATTTCCGAGAAGGTCCAGCAGAACGTCAACAAGGGCCAGCGGGACTACTATCTGCGCGAGCAGATGCACGTGATCCGCGAGGAGCTCGGCGAAGAGGACGACGAAGCAGACAGCGAGGGCTATCAGGAGAAAATCCGTGCGTTGATGCTCCCAGAGGAGACGGAGGCGAAGCTTTTAAAGGAGGCGCGGCGGCTTGCCAAGCAGCAGCAGAACTCCGCCGAGGCCGCCGTCATCCGGAACTATCTGGACCTCGTGCTGGAGCTTCCGTGGAACAAGCGGACAAAAGAGCGGCTGGACGTGAAGGCAGCGGCAAAAATTCTCGATGACGATCACTTTGGCCTTGAGCAGGTCAAAAAGCGGATTCTGGAGACGCTCGCCGTGCGGCAGCTGGCGCCCGAGCTTCCGGGGCAGATTCTCTGCCTGGTCGGCCCTCCCGGCGTTGGCAAAACGTCGATTGCCATCTCGATCGCAAGAGCGCTCAACCGAAAGCTTGCGCGCATTTCGCTCGGCGGTGTGCATGATGAGGCGGAGATCCGCGGCCACCGCAAGACCTACATCGGAGCCATGCCCGGTCGAATCATGACCGGTCTTTCGCAGGCGAAGAGCAAGAACGCGCTTTTGCTGCTCGACGAGATCGATAAGCTCGGCGGCGACTATAAGGGCGACCCCTCGTCTGCGCTTCTGGAAGTTCTGGACTCGGCGCAGAATTCGAGCTTCCGCGACCACTATATCGAGGTTCCGTTTGATTTAAGTGAGTGCATGTTCATCACGACCGCAAACACGACGGACACGATTCCGCGGGCGTTACTCGATCGCATGGAGGTTATTGAGCTGGGCTCCTACACGGACGAAGAAAAGCTGCAAATCGCGAAGCAGCACCTGCTTCCGAAGCAGCTTACGAAGCACGGCATTGCAAAATCCCGCGTCCGGCTCACAGACGACGCCATTCGCGAGATCATCGCCTGCTATACAAGAGAATCCGGTGTGCGGACACTCGAGCGCGAGCTTGCTGCCGTCTGCCGCAAGTGCGCGATGCGCTTTGTAGAAGATGACGCGCCCAAGAAGCTGGTCATTACGGCCGCGAACCTGGAAAAATTCCTGGGGCCGCGCCGCTTCCTGCCCGATGAAATGCCGCAGAGCGACCAGGTCGGCCTTGTGACGGGTCTTGCATGGACAAGCGTGGGCGGTACGACGCTGGAGGTCGAGGCGAATGTCGTAGAAGGCACGGGCAAGCTGGAGCTGACGGGCAACCTCGGAAACGTGATGAAAGAATCTGTCTTTGCCGCCATGAGCTATATCCGCTCGCGGGCAAATGAACTGGGGCTCGAGCCTGATTTTTACAAGACGAAGGACATCCATGTCCACTTCCCGGAGGGCGCGGTCCCCAAGGACGGGCCTTCGGCGGGCATTACGATCTGCACGGCGATCGTCTCGGCGCTGACCGGGCGCGCGGTAAGGCGCGATATCGCGATGACGGGTGAAATTTCGATTCGCGGGCGCGTGCTTCCCATCGGCGGGCTCAAGGAAAAGACGATGGCGGCGCTGCGCCATGGCGTGAAGACCGTCATCATCCCGGCGGCCAACGAAAAGGACCTCGCGGAAATCGACCAGACAGTCCGAAACAGCCTGCAATTTATCACCGCGCACCATGTAGACAGTGTGCTTGCTGCGGCGCTTGACCCGCTGGAAGCGCACAAGGAAAGCGTAAGCGCGCAGCCGCAGCTTCCCGCTATGCCGGTGCCGCAGACGAAGCCGCGCCGCAAGACGGGCCTTCGGCAGTAAGGAGGGCGCATGAATCTTCATAATGCGGAGTTCATCCGCTCGGTCACATCGGTCGCCGACTGCCCGAAGGACGGACTCGTCCAGATCGCGTTCGCTGGAAAGTCGAACGTCGGAAAATCGTCGATTATCAATAAGCTTCTTCTGCGCAAGAACTTTGCAAGAGTCGGGCAGGCGCCCGGCAAGACGACGCACATCAACTTTTTCTGCATTGACAAAAAGCTCTACCTCGTCGACCTCCCGGGCTACGGCTACGCGAAGGTCTCCGCGCAGGAAAAAGAGCGCTGGGGAAAGCTGATGGAGGCCTATTTCCGCGCGGAAGGAATGCTCGATTACGGCGTGATGATCGTCGACGCGCGGCACAAGCCGACGGCCAACGACGTGACGATGGCAGACTTCTTCCTGCAATCGGGAAAGCCGTTCATCGTCGTGGCAAACAAGCTCGACAAGCTCAAGAAGAGTGAAGTGGGGCCGAACCTCGCCTGCATCCGAGAAACGCTCGGGCTTCCGGAGGAGGTCACGGTCATTCCGTTCTCCGCCGAAAAGGGCGACGGGCGTGACCAGCTGCTCTCGTTTGTTCTGAAAGCAGTCGGTGAATAAGGAAACCTTCCGGAAAAACGCGGCTCTGCCGCGTTTTTCTTCGCGCGTCAAAAACCTCGTAGAGTTTCGCCCCGCAGGGCGAAATAAAGTGTAGATTCATTTTATCCGGCGGCTTTGCTGACCGGAAAAATACCGCTCATCTCGCAAGTGTAGAATTTGTGCGCCTCTGGCGCACAAATTATGCGCGCAGTCGAGGTGCAATCCCTTCTGTCAAGAAAGCGATCGCTTTTTTGACAGGCGAACGCGGCTCTGCCGCGTTTTTCTTGCGCTATGGCGTGGGTTGTGATAGAATAAACTGTATTGTAAATCCGGGAGGAACTTCTATGGACGCATTTCGCGCGTGGCTGGGGCAGCTGCAATTTGACGGCGTATGGCAGACCGTGGTTCTGGTAGCCGCGTCGCTGCTTTGCATCACGTTCCATGAGACGTGCCACGGCTGGGTCGCATATAAGCTCGGGGACCCCACGGCAAAGCGGATGGGGCGGCTCACGCTGAACCCTCTCAAGCACGTCGACCTTGCGGGCCTCATTATGATGGCGCTTTTTCGTTTCGGCTGGGCGAAGCCCGTTCCGGTCGATATGCGGAACTTCAAAAACCCCAAGCGGGGCATGGCGCTCACGGCGCTCGCGGGACCTGTTTCAAATGTGGTGCTGGCGTATGTCGCGGTGGTGATCCTCAATTTCCTGTTTTTCTGGCTGGACAATTTCGGCGGCGGCTGGCTCCTGATGGGGCTCATGCAGTTTTTTATCTATGTGGAGATCATCAGCGCGGGGCTTGCCGTCTTTAACGTCTTTCCGATCCCGCCGCTCGACGGGTCGAAGGTGCTTTTTGCGCTCCTTTCCGACCGGGCGTATGACAAGCTCATGCGCTACGAACGATACGGTATGGGACTTTTGATGCTGCTTCTCATCACGGGGCTCATTGACACGCCGCTCGGTGCGATGCGCGACGGACTTTTGCAGCTGCTCAATTCCCTTGGTACGTGGGGCTATACGCTGCCGAGCATGCTATTTTAAAACATACGGAGGTCTGCATGGAGCAGCCGCAATATCATCTGCAAAGCGTGGTGCACGCGAAGGAGAGCCTCGAGGATTTCGACGGGCCGCTGGACGTCATCTTGCTGTTGCTGAGCAAAAATAAAATAGAAATTCAGGACGTAAGCATCTCGTCGATCTTGGAGCAGTATCTTGCCTGGCTCGACGAGCGCAAGCGGATGGATATGGAGGTCGCGAGCGAGTTTATCGCGATGGCCTCGCACCTCATGTATATCAAGACGCGGATGCTTCTTTCCGAGGCGGAAAAGGCCGAGGCCGAGAGCGAGATGCAGGAACTCATAGCCTCGCTCCAGCAGCGGCAGAGGAAAGACGCGTATGAGCAGATCAAAATCGCGGTTCAGGCGCTTGCGCTTCGAAACGATATTGGTCTTGGCATGTTCCCCAAGCCGCCCGAGCCCTTGCGACGCGACCAGACCTACCGCTATCAGCACGACAGGCAGGACCTGCTGGACGCGCTCGCTGCGATGCAGGATAGGTCGCAGCGGAAGCTTCCGCCTCCAGTCTCGAATTTTGTCGGCATTGTCGGCGCGGAGCCGTATCCGGTCGCAAAAAAAGCGGCGGAGGTTCTCAGACGGCTCATTGGGCACGGCGTGATGAAATTTTTGTCGCTTTTCAAGGGAAGCCGCAGCCGGTCGGAGATCGTGGCGACATTTTTGTCGGTTCTGGAGCTTTGCCGGCTCCACTCGGTGCGCATTGAAGACACGGACGCGGAGCAGGAAATCGCCTTTGTGCAGAAACCAGACGAAAAAGACCTCAGCTGGGAGGAGTAAACCTGACAAAAAGCAGGGGCTTTTTGTCAAAAAGGATGCGCCTTGACTGCGCGCAAGCTTTTCGCGCGTCGCGCGAAAAGCTCACACTTGCAAGGCGAGAAGTATTTTTCCGGCTGGCAGAGCCACCGGATAAAATGGATTTCCATTTTATTTCGCCCTGCGGGGCGAAACTCTACGAGGTAACGGAGGTTAAGATGGAACAAAATGAGTTGCAGCGGACGCTGATGGCGATTTTATTCGCGGCGGGAGAGCCCGTGGCGGCCTCGCGCTTATCGGAAACGCTGGCAGTCGATGTGGCGCAGATCCACGAGGAGCTGAAATATCTCATGAACGAGCTGGCGTACCACCGCAGCGGCATCCGCATTGTGCGGCTGGAGGACGCGTATCAGATGTGCTCGGCGGCAGAGCAGGCGGAGTTTGTGACCCGGACGCTCGAGACGAGAAAGCCGCCGAAGCTGTCAAGTTCGCAGCTCGAGACGCTCAGCGTCATCGCCTATTACCAGCCTGCGACGAAGGCCTATGTCGAGCAGATTCGGGGCGTTGACAGCGGATACTCCATCAGCGCGCTGCTGACGAAAAAACTCATCCGCGAGGCAGGACGGCTCAATGTGCCGGGAAGACCCTTTCAGTATGAGACGACACCGGATTTTCTGCGGGTGTTTGGGCTGCAATCTCTTGCCGATCTGCCGCCCATTGAGAAGGTCGAACTGAGCACGAATCAGGCGCAGCTGGAGATATCACTGGAGCCGCAGGCGGCGGACGAGCAGAAGGAGACGGCGCAATGAGCGGCTGGGTTGTCCTCGGGATCATTGTCCTGGTCTTTGTGCTCATCGGCTGCATCCCGGTCGGAGTGGACGCGAGCTACCACGAAAACGCGCTCGCACTGCGGCTGAAAATCGGCTTTTTCACCGTGCAGGCGCTGCCCCCGAAGCCCAAAAAGAAAAAGGCTGCGTTTTCAAAAAAGAAGTCCGCTGCAAAAAAGCCGGACGCAAAGCCCGCGAAGCCCAAAAAGCAGTTCCAGATGCCGAAGCTCACCTTGCAGGATATTCTGGCATTCGTGGATCTCGCGTGCGATACGCTCGGAGATCTCCGGCGCAAGCTGCGCGTCGAGGTTCTGGTGCTGCACGTGACGCTGGATGGCTCCGACCCTGCGAAGGCGGCGATTTTATATGGCCGGGCGTGGGCGGGGATCGGCATGCTGACCCCGAAGCTTGACCGGCTTTTTGTGATAAAAAAGCGTGACATTCAGCCGGTTCTCGATTATAATGAGAAGGAAATGAAGGTAGACGCGCATCTGGCGCTTACGATCACGATCGGGCGGGCGGTCTCGCTCGCGGCGCGCGCAGGCGTGCGGTTCTTGAAGCTCTGGCTCAATAAGAAAAAGGCGGTGCAAACGACATGAATCATCCTCTTTCTGATATGATGACGTCCTCGATGGGAAAAATCCGCGACATGATCGATGTAAACACGGTCATCGGCGACCCGATTTCCGCTGGTGATGTGACGATCATCCCCGTAACAAAGGTCTCCATCGGCTACGGCGCGGGCGGAAGCGATTTTGCAACGAAGAATTATCCGGCCAACCGGGACAATGCTTTCGGCGGCGGCGCAGGCGCGGGCGTGAATATTACGCCGGTGGCGTTTTTGGTCGTGCGGGGCGAGTCTGTGCGGATGCTGCCGGTGGCGGAGCCTGCGTCTACGTCTATGGACAGGCTCATTGAGCAGCTGCCGGATCTTTTGGATAAGGCAGAGTCCCTCATGAAGCAGAAGCGGCTTGCCAAAGAGGAAGGCATCGAGTAATTTTACGCATGAAGATCGCCTGGGGCGGGAAAGCTAGCGCCGGGTGATAACAATGAAACACAGCTTTATTAGGACGGCGGCGGCTGTGGTCGCTGCCGTTTTCCTTTGCGCGGGAAGCGCAGGCGCGGCAGAATTCCAGGGCCGTATCAGCGCGAAGAGCGCCATCTTGGTCGATGCGGACTCCGGCAGAGTGCTGTTTGAAAAAAATGCGGACGAGCGGAGCCTCATTGCCAGCACGACGAAGATCATGACAGGACTTCTTGTCTGCGAGGCTGGGGATTTGGAGCGGGAGGTTTCCGTTCCGCCGGAGGCTGCGGGCGTAGAGGGCTCGAGCCTGTATTTAAAATCGGGCGAGCGCATCACGGTGAAAGAGCTTCTCTATGGCCTGATGCTCCGGTCCGGAAACGACGCAGCGGTGGCGCTTGCAATCGCGACAGCCGGGAGCGTTGACGCGTTCGTCTCGCGGATGAACGAAAAGGCGCAGGCGCTTGGCTTGGAACACACGCACTTTGAAAACCCGAACGGCTTGGACGGCGAGAACCACTACTCAACTGCGCGGGATTTATCGAAGCTCTGCGCGTATGCCATGGAAAAGGAAACCTTCCGCGCGGTCGTTTCCAGCAAAAGCTTTACGGAGCGCGGCCGGAGCTTTACGAATCACAACAAGCTTCTCTGGCGCGTCGAGGGAGCCGACGGTGTGAAGACCGGGTATACGAAAAAGGCGGGCCGGATCCTTGCCGGGAGCGCCGTGAGAGACGGGCAGCGGCTCATCTGCGTGACAATCTGCGACCCCGACGACTGGCGCGACCAGCAGGCGCTGCTGGACTACGGTTTCTCTGAATTTCCGGCGAGAACGATTGTAACGGCGGGAGAAACGGTCGGAAGCATTTGTGTCGTGGGAAGCAAAACGCAGCGCGTTTCGCTCGTGACCGGGATGGATTTTTCATATCCGGTTGCGGAAGGCGAGACGGTTGAGACGTTTTTGCACGCGCCGGAATTTGTCTACGCGCCGGTTCTGCCCGGGCAGGCAGGTCAGCTGGAAATTCTCGTGGATGGCGCTCGGGTTTCACAGGTGCCGGTATATTATGCGCAGACGGCGGAGGAGTTTACGCCCGCGCGCGGATTTTGGAAACGGATATTCGGAGGGTAACATGGAGCAGCGGCTGCAAAAAATTCTATCCAATTACGGCGTAGCCTCCCGGCGGAAGGCTGAGCAGATGATTTTGGACCGCCGCGTACGCGTCAACGGCAACACGGCAAGCCTCGGCGATGTGGCGGACGATGAAGAGGACGTGATCGAGGTCGACGGCGTGCGTCTCAAAAAACAGCCCGCGCGCGTTGTTCTGATGCTCAATAAGCCGAGGGGGTACGTGTGCACGCTCTCAGATGAAAAGGGGCGCAAAAATGTTGCAGAGCTCGTCTCCGGCTGCGGCGCGCGGGTGTATCCGGTCGGGCGGCTGGATCTTAATTCCGAAGGGCTTCTGCTTCTGACAAACGACGGGGAACTTGCAAACAGGCTGACGCACCCCAAAAAAGAGGTGGACAAGGTCTACCTCGTCTGGCTCAGCCAGTACATACCGGGCTGCGAAGCCTCGATCGCAAGCCCCATCGAAATTGACGGCAGGCCAACGAGCCCCGCAAAGGTGGAGAAACTCCGACAGGAGGGCGAGACAGCGCTTCTTCGTATCACTATTCACGAAGGGCGCAACCGGCAGATTCGCAGGCTCTGCGAGCGGGCGAACGTCACGGTGACGAGGCTTCGCCGCGTGGCCGAGGGCCCTCTCCAGCTTGGCGATCTGAAACCCGGGCAATGGCGCGTGCTCACGGAAGAGGAGATTGCCGGACTTTCGTAAAGCCAGACGGAAACCATAAGAAAATTTTGCATCTTTCTGCAATCGGACTTGCAAAAATCGGGAAGACCTTGTATTATGGTACAAGGTCTTTTCTTTGCGCGCGGCGCAAAATTTTTCTCGGAACGGAGAACTGGCATGAATGACATTTTAATGCAGATCCGCAGCGATCTGCCGTCGTTTTCGAAGGGGCAGAAGCGGATTGCAAATTATATTTTGGAATCCTACGACAAGGCCGCGTTTATGACGGCAAGCAGGCTCGGCAAGATGGTAGAGGTTTCGGAGTCGACGGTGGTGCGCTTCGCGGTCGAGCTCGGCTTCGACGGCTATCCCAGTATGCAGAAAACCTTGCAGGAGCTGGTGCGAAATAAATTGACCAGCGTGCAGCGCATCGAGGTCACAAACGACCGCCTCGGCAATCAGGACGTGGTGTCAACGGTTCTGCAGGGGGACATCGACTCCATCCGCATGACGAGCGAAGCGTTGAGCAGAGCCGAGATGGACGCGTGCGTGCAGGCAATTTTGAAGGCGAAGAGCATTTATATCGTGGGCGTTCGCTCGTCTGCTGCGCTGGCGGCATTTTTGAACTTCTACCTGCGCAACATGTTTGAAAATGTGCGTCTCGTGGGGTCGACCTCGACGAGCGAGATGTTTGAGCAGCTGCTGCGCGTGGGGCCGGAGGACGTCGTCATCGGCTTCAGCCTGCCGCGGTACTCGAGCCGCACCGTCAAGGTCATGCAGTACGCCCACGACACGGGCGCGACGTGCATCGCCGTGACCGATAAGCCGGACGCACCGGCGGGCAAGGTCGCGGACCATGTATTGGTTGCAAAGAGCGACATGGTTTCGGTCGTCGACTCGCTGGTCGCGCCGATGAGCGTGGTAAACGCCCTGGTCGTGAGTCTGGCGCAGGAGCAGCAGACACAGATGGCCAAGACATATGAGGATCTGGAGACGCTGTGGGATGAGTATGACGTCTATGAGCGGGTCGAATAACGTCGTTGTCATCGGCGGCGGCGCGGCGGGCATGATGGCGGCGGGAACGGCAGCGTCCCTTGGCGCGCATGTGACGCTGCTGGAGCCGAACGGAAAGCTCGGAAAAAAGCTTTTCATCACCGGAAAAGGCCGGTGCAACGTCACAAACAACTGCACATCGGACGAGGTTCTGAAAAACGTGCCGGTCAATCCGCGCTTTTTATACAGCGCCCTTTCAGGCTTTTCTCCGGCAGATGCGATGGCGTTTTTTGAAGCGCACGGCTGTAAGCTCAAAACCGAGCGCGGCAACCGCGTCTTCCCAGAAAGCGATCAGGCCGGAAGCGTGATTGACGCGCTGCGCCGGTTTTTAAAGGAGACGGGCGTAAAAATCGAGTGGGAGCGGGCGCTGGAAATTCTGACGGAAAATGGCGCGGTCACGGGCGTTCGTACACAAACGCGAGTCGTCCCGGCAGACAAGGTCATTCTGGCCACCGGCGGCTGCTCGTATCCCGCGACGGGCTCGACCGGGGACGGCTATGAAATGGCGGCGAGGCTGGGTCACACGATCATCGAGCCGCGCGGGTCTCTTGTGCCGCTGGTTGAAAAAGGACATACATGCGCGGCCATGCAGGGGCTGGCGCTCAAAAACGTGAACGTGAAGCTTCTGGACGCAAAAGGAAAATGCGTCTTCGAGGAGTTCGGCGAGCTTCTTTTTACGCATTTCGGCCTCTCGGGGCCTGTGATCCTGTCTGCCAGCTGCCATATGCAGCGCGGGAAGGACGGCTACCGGGTGGTCATTGACCTCAAACCGGCGTTAGACGAAAAGACGCTGGATGCAAGGCTTTTACGCGATTTTGCGGAGTTTCAGAACAAGGATTTGGCGAACGCGCTCGTGAAGCTGCTGCCGCATTCGATGATCGTGCCGGCGATCCAAAAGGCCGGGTTATCCTCGCAGCAGAAGGTCAACGAGCTGACGAAGGCTGAGCGGCGTTCGCTTCTCGAGACGATCAAGCATTTTACGATCGATATTGCGTCCTGCGCGCCGGTCGAGCAGGCGATCGTGACCTCCGGCGGCGTAAAGGTCTCGGAGGTCAGCCCAAAGACGATGGAGTCGAAGCTCGTGAAGGGATTGTACTTTGCGGGAGAACTTCTGGACGTGGACGCGTATACGGGCGGATTTAATTTACAGATCGCGTGGGCAACCGGCCGCTTGGCGGGGAGTGCTTCCGCGCAGGAAGGATAAAGCATGGGAAAGTATGTTTCGGTCGCCATCGACGGGCCTGCGGGCGCGGGCAAGAGCACGATGGCAAAGCGTGTGGCAAAGGAGCTTGGCTATCTTTATGTCGACACCGGCGCGATTTACCGCACGGTGGGCTATCATATGTGGCTGATGGGCATCGGGCACAGAGACGCAGATGGTATCCGCAGGTGCCTGGATGATGTGAACATTGAGATCCAGCACCTGGAAGACGGCGTGCAGCACATGATTTTAAACGGCAAGGACGTGACGGGGGAGATCCGCACGCCCGAAATGTCGAAATACGCCTCCGGCGTGTCCGCGCAGAAGTGCGTGCGGGATTTTCTCCTCGACATGCAGCGTGCGTTCGCGAGAAAGCACAACGTCGTCATGGACGGGCGCGACATCGGTACAGTCGTTCTTCCCAAGGCGCAGGTCAAAATCTTCCTCACTGCAAGCCCTGAGGAGCGGGCCAAGCGCCGCTTTGAGGAGCTGACGGAAAAAGGGGAGAAGGCAAGCTACGAGAAGGTTTTGCAGGACATGAAGCAGCGCGACAAGCAGGACTCCGAGCGTGCCATTGCGCCCCTGAAGCCTGCGCCGGACGCGGTAAAGCTGGACACCTCGGGGAACACCATCGAGCAGTCGGTTTCTGAAATTCTCGCCATCGTCAGGAGGAAGCTCGGATGATGACGTTCTGGTACCGGGTTTGCTGGTGGCTCTGCCGGATCGGCCTGTTTTTCTGGCATCCGGTGTTCCATGTTGTGGGGCGCGAGCTCGTCCCGGCGGGAAAGGCCGTTCTCAGCGTGAACCACTCCGGCTGCGCGGACGCGATCTGGCTGCTGCTGGCGCTCGATGCGCCGCAAATGTGCCGGATCATTGCGAAAAAGGAGCTCAGATGCGTCCCCGTCGTCGGCTGGGTCATGGAAAAGTTCCGGATCATTTTCGTTGACCGCGCCGCGCACGACGGAACGGCCTATCACGAGGGCGTGAAGGCGCTCGAAAATGATGAAAAAATGATGGTCTTCGTCGAGGGTACGCGCTGCAATGGGAAGAAGCACGTACGCGCGAAGACGGGTGCGGTCCGGATGGCAGTCGAGGCAGACGCGCCGGTCGTGCCGGTATTCATCACGCGCAACAAAACGCCGTGGTGTCCCATCAACGTCATTTTCGGCGAGCCATACTATGTGGAACAGCGCGATCATTGGACGCACGACGCGTATCAGCACGAGGCGGACGAGCTTCTGCGCAAAATTTACAAGCTGGGCGGAGATACCTATGCAGATCATATTGGCGAAGACAGCGGGTTTCTGCTTCGGAGTTGACCGTGCGGTCGAGATGGTGGCGGAAAGCGTGAGGGGTGGGAAGAAAACCGCGACGCTCGGCCCCATCATCCACAACCGCCACGTGGTGGATAAATTTTTAAAGCTCGGCGTGCGCGAGATTGCCGCGCCTGAGGAAGCCGAGCCGGGCGAGACGGTCATCATCCGCGCCCACGGCGTTCCAAAGCGGGTGCAGGAAAAACTTGCCGGCAGTGGCGCGAACGTGCTGGACGCGACATGTCCGTTCGTCAAGAAAATCCATACGATCGTTAAAAACGAGACGGAAAAAGGGCGGAAAATCCTCATCTTCGGCTCTCCCGCGCATCCGGAGGTCGAGGCCATCGCGAGCTTCTGCGATGAGCCTGTGATCGTGCAGAGCCCGGAGGAGATTGAAAATTGGCTTTCGGAGGAGCCTTCACGTCGGAATTTGCCCCTCAGCATGGTCAGCCAGACGACGAGCGCACAGAAAATGTGGGAAAGTTGCGTAAGAATCGCAAAAAAAGAGTGTACAAATTGCGAAATATTTGATACAATATGCAGAGCTACGGAAATGCGACAGGAAGAAGCAGCGATTCTTTCTCAAAAGTGTGATGCGATGGTCGTTGTCGGTGATGCAAGAAGCTCCAATACGGGGCGGCTTGCGATGATCTGCGAGCAGTACTGTAAAAAGGTTTCACTGGTCGATCAGGCAGATGATCTGGAGATGAGCCTTTTTTCCGGCGCAAATACTGTGGGGATTACGGCAGGCGCATCGACGCCGTCGTGGATAATTAAGGAGGTAAACAACAAAATGAGCGAAGAACTGAAAGTTGAAACTGCAATGGAGGAGAATTTTGCCGAGCTTCTCGAGCAGTCCCTCAAGACTTTGAATAATGGAGATAAGGTAACCGGTACGGTTATGGCCGTTGGCTCGACCGAGATCGAAGTCGACCTGGGCACGAAGCACACCGCGTACATTCCGCTGGAAGACTTCTCCGGCGACCCCAACGTCAAGCCCGAAGAGGCTGTCAAGGTCGGCGACCAGATCGAAGCGATCGTTGTCCATGTCAACGACGGCGAAGGCGTTGTTCGTCTGTCCAAGAAGCGTCTCGAGGCCGGTAAGGCTTGGGAAGAGATCGAGGCTGCCGCGGAGAACAAGGACATCGTCGAGGGCGTTGTCACCGAGGAAAACAAGGGCGGCATCGTCGTCAATGTCAAGGGTATCCGCGTGTTCGTTCCGGCTTCCCAGTCCGGCGTTGCCAAGGGCGGCGATCTGGGCGAGCTCGTAAAGAAGACTGTCCAGCTGCGCATCACCGAGGTCAACCGTGCCCGCCGCCGCGTCGTCGGCTCCATCCGCTCTGTCGCTTCTGAGCAGCGTAAGGCCGCACAGGAGAAGATCTGGAGCGAGATCGAGGTTGGCAAGCAGTATCATGGCACCGTCAAGTCCCTGACTTCCTACGGCGCGTTCGTCGACATCGGCGGCGTGGACGGCATGGTGCATGTCTCCGAGCTGAGCTGGAATCGCATCAAGAACCCGGCAGAGGTCGTCAAGGTTGGCGACGAGATCGACGTTTTTGTCATCGCGCTCGACCCGGAAAAGAAGAAGATCTCCCTCGGCTACAAGACCGAAGCCACGAATCCGTGGACGATCTTCAACAACGAGTACAAGGTCGGCGACGTTGTCACCGTCAAGATCGTCAAGCTCATGACGTTCGGCGCGTTTGCCGAGATCATTCCCGGCGTTGACGGCCTGATCCACATCTCCCAGATCGCTGACCGCCGCATCGGCAAGCCCGAGGATGTCCTGTCCGAGGGTCAGGAAGTCGACGCGAAGATCATCGACATCGATCAGGAACACAAGCGTATCTCCCTCTCCATCCGTGCGCTGCTCGCGCCCGCCGATGAGGACGAGGAGTAAGAGAAAATCAAAAAGAACCTGCCGGGAGGCAGGTTCTTTTTTTCGGGATTGCCCGTCGAAAGGGGGCTTTTTGTTTTTGCCGTCTGTGGCGGCAAGCGCCAGCTTAAACTGGCAGGTCTTTGCCAGAAGTGCTCTGACCATACCTGGCCACGGACGGCAGTCAAAAATGCGCCCCGGCAGGAACAGCCAAATTACTTCGCAAGCTTCCACTCCAGGTACTCATCATACGTCCCCAGCCGGTCAATGATCTTCCCGTCTGGCTGGAACTCGATGACCCGGTTGCAGGTCGTCTGCAACAGCTCATGGTCATGGGAGGCAAGCAGAATGTTCCCGGGGAACGCATCGAGCCCCTTGTTGACGGCCTGAATGGCTTCCATGTCGAGATGGTTCGTCGGCTGGTCAAGGAGGATCACATTTGCGCCCGAGAGCATCATGCGCGAGAGCATGCACCGGACCTTTTCGCCGCCGGAGAGAACATTCACGGGCTTGAAGACCTCATCCCCTGAGAACAGCATCCGGCCGAGGAAGCCGCGCAGGTACACATCGTCCTTTTTGGCTGAGAACTGCCGGATCCAGTCGACCAGGCTCTCCGTCTGCCCTTCAAAATATTCGGTGTTGTCCTTGGGAAGGTAGCTCGTGGTGACGGTCTGGCCCCATTTGACGCTGCCCTCGTCGGGCTCCAGCTCGCCCATGAGGATCTTGAACATCGTCGTCTGCGCCAGCTCGTTTTCGCCGACGAAGGCAATTTTGTCGTTCTTGCCGACGATGAAGGAGACCTTATCGAGAAGCTTCACGCCGTCAATGGTTTTCGACACATCGGTTACGAACAGGATATCCTTGCCGACCTCGCGCTCGCGCTCAAAGCCCACGAACGGGTACCGGCGCGAAGACGCGGGCATTTCCTCGACGGAGAGCTTATCGAGAAGGCGGCGGCGGGAGGTCGCCTGCTTGCTCTTGGCCTTGTTGGCGGCAAAGCGCGCGATGAAGGTCTGGAGCTCTGCGATTTTTTCCTCGTTGCGCTTATTCTTGTTGCGGATGAGCTGCTGGATGAGCTGCGAGGACTCGTACCAGAAGTCGTAGTTGCCGACGTACATCTTGATCTTGCCGTAGTCGATATCGACGATGTGCGTACAGACAGTGTTGAGAAAGTGACGGTCGTGGCTGACGACGATGACAAGGCCGGTGTCCTCATAGTCGAGAATGAAGTTTTCCAGCCAGTTGATGGCTTCAATGTCGAGGTTGTTCGTCGGCTCGTCGAGCATGACGATATCGGGCTTTCCGAAGAGCGCCTGCGCGAGCAGAACCTTGACCTTGAGCCGGGGGTCGGTGTTGCCCATCAGGTCATAGTGGAGCTCCACGGGGATACCGAGGCCCTGCAAAAGCCGCGATGCGTCGGATTCCGCCTCCCAGCCGTCCAGCTCTGCAAACTCGGTCTCGAGCTCGCTGGCCCGCATGCCGTCTTCCTCGGTGAACTCGTCCTTTTCGTAGAGCGCGTCCTTTTCCTTCATGATATCGTACAGGTGCTGGTTGCCCATGATGACGGTGTCCAGAATGGAGTACGCGTCGTACTGGTTCTGGTCCTGCTTTAAAACGGACAAGCGCGCGCCAGGCTTGAAGGAAATGCTGCCGGAGGTGGGTTCGAGCTCTCCGGAGAGAATTTTCAGGAACGTCGACTTGCCTGCGCCGTTCGCGCCGATGACGCCGTAGCAGTTGCCGGGGGTGAATTGCAGGTCGACCTGCTTAAAAAGAACGCTGCCGCCGAACTGCATGGCGAGGTTGGAAATCGTGATCATATCGGGTTCTCCTTGCTTGCGTAGTATTTCCGTTAGTTTACCACAAACCGCCGCGAAAAGGAAGGGGAGACGGGCAAAAGCTCTTGAAGCGGGCAGAAAAATCTGCTATGATAGCGCTGAAAATTCCGCCTGCGGGCGAGAAAGCATACGAAAGGAACGGGGCTATGAAGATCACATTTCTCGGAACGGGAAACGCGCAGGCAACGGCCTGCTACAACACCTGCTTTGTCATGGAGGAAGCCGGAAGGTGCCTGCTGGTCGACGGCGGCGGCGGCAACCTGCTTCTAAGACGGCTTCAGGACGCGGGCTATAAATGGCAGGATATGCGCGACATCATCGTCACCCACAAGCACATCGACCACCTGCTCGGCATCATCTGGATGCAGCGCATGATCTGCCAGAACATGGCGCGCGGAAAATATGAGGGTGAGGCGCGGCTGTATGCGCACGAGGAGGTCATCCGGATCCTTCACCAGATGGCGGAGATGCTGCTGACCGAGAAGGAGCGGAAATTTATTGACGAGCGCTTTTTCCTCATCGAGGTCAAAGACGGCGAGACGCGCGAGATCATCGGGCAGACCGTGCAGTTTTTTGACATTCACTCTACGAAGGCCAAGCAGTTCGGCTTTGCGATGACGCTCAAAGACGGCCGGAAGATTGCCTGCTGCGGCGACGAGCCGTATTGCGAGGCAGAGTACGAATACGTCAAGGGCAGCACACTCATGCTCCACGAGGCGTTCTGCCTCTATTCCCAGCGCGATATCTTCGAGCCCTACAAGAAGAACCACTCCACGGTCAAGGATGCGTGCGAGCTGGCGGAGAAACTCGGCGTGCCGAACCTCGTGCTCTACCACACGGAAGACAAGAGCATCGAAAAACGCAAGGCACTTTATACCGAAGAGGGTGGGCAATATTACCATGGCAATCTGATCGTTCCGGACGATCTGGAGACGCTGGAACTTTAAGGGATGCAAAGCGGCGGAAGCAAGATGGCTTTCGCCGCTTTTTGCGGGCAAATGCGTAAAAAGCCTTTACAGAAGATGGCGCATTTCTGACGGCGATTTAACGCTTTAAAGAGCCTGAAAAATTTTGTACGGTACATTTTATCGGCCACTTGTTAAGCCTGCCGCGTTTTTGGGACGTGGAAAGGCAAACAATCCGTAAAAAAATATGAATATATGCAATGTATACAAAATATACTGGAATAAAATGATTAAACTGTAAAAAATGAGAATGGAACACGGAAAATAATTGATTTTCAGACACAAAGACGCTAGAATAGATTTGTGAGTTCCGATGGAAAGCCGGCTCTGCCGGAACGACACGAATCCCAACAAAAAATTGTTTGGCAATTGAATGGGAAAAGGAAAATCGGAGGGAAAGTTTTATGACATTATTCGAAAAGCTTTTGGGCCATACACTGATTACAGCAGACAACATCTGGGGTCTGATGGGCGTCATGTGTATCGGCGTCGCGCTGTCCATCTTCCTCGAGCAGAAATACCAGTGGGCCTCCAAGGTCTCCGGCGCCATCATCGCGCTGATCATGGCCATGGTGCTCGCGAACCTCGGCGTTATCCCTACCAACTCCGCGCTGTATGACGATATCGTCTGGGGTGTTATCGTTCCGATGGCAATCCCGCTGCTGCTTCTGCAGTGCAACCTCAGCCGCGTCTGGAAAGACACGGGCCGCATGCTCATCGTCTTCCTGATCGGTGCGGTCGGCACGATTGTCGGCGCGTTCATCGCTTACTACGTTCTGCGCGGCCCGTTCGGCGATGCGCAGGGTCTTGCAAAGGTCGCTTCCATGATGACCGGCTCCTATATCGGCGGCGGCGTCAACTTCGCGGCCATGGCCTCCCAGTATGCTGCCGGTGACGACCTCACTGCTGCCGCGACCGTCGCGGATAACCTGCTGATGGCGGCTTACTTCTTCGTTCTCATCGCTTGCGCGGGCTCCAAGTTCTTCCGCAAGCACTTCCGTCACCCGCACATCGAAGAGGTCGAGGCGGGCGCCTCCAAGGAAGATGCGCAGACGCAGGCTGCTGCGTTCTGGAGCCGCAAGGATATCTCCCTGAAGGACATTGCGTATAACTTTGCTTACGCGATCGTTGTTGTCTGGGTTTCCCGCATCATTGCCGGCCTCTTCTCCGGCTTCGCGGGCAACGCGTTCCTCGACTTCATCGGCAAGTTCCTCGGCAGCCAGTACGTCTGGATCACCACGATCTCCGTCATCGTTGCGACCTTCTGCCACAAGCAGGTTGAAAAGATGCACGGCTCGCAGGAAATCGGCACCTACCTCATCTACCTCTTCCTGTTCGTCATCGGCGTTCCGGCCAACATCATGACCGTTCTCACCAAGTCCCCGCTGCTGCTCGTCCTGACGGCAATCATGGTTCTCGTGAACATGCTGTTCTGCTTCGTGGGCGCGAAGATCTTCAAGGCTTCTCTCGAAGACTCCATCATCGCTTCCAACGCCAACATCGGCGGCCCGACGACTGCTGCTGGCATGGCGATTTCCCAGGGCTGGACGAGACTCGTTGGCCCGGCTATGCTGGTCGGCGTGCTCGGCTATGTCATCGGCAACTACGCCGGTACCATTGTCGGCATTATCCTCGGTGCATAACAAAAGGCAGCATTGCTGCCAGCTACAATGATTCGCTCCGGCGTGCCTCTTACCGGAGGCACGCCGGTTGACTATTATTTGGAGGGAAATTATGTATTTTGATGCACACTCTGACATCTGGTGTGATGTAACGACGCGCCGGCTGAACGGCGAGACGAACGTATTTGACCGCTGCCACCTCGAGCGGCTGCGCAAGGGCGGCGTGGAAGGCAGCATCTTCGTCATCTGGGTCGATCCCCCGTATGACGTGGACTATGTCAAGCGCACCGAGCAGATCATGGCGGCTGCCAAGGCGGAGATCGCCGAGTGCCAGGCGTTCCGCATTGTCCACACGTATGACGAGATGATGAAGGCGAACGCCGACGGCAAGATCTACATTTTCATCGGCATCGAGGGCATGGCCGCGATGGGCAAGGACCTCAGCTGGATCGACCGCTACTATAATTTCGGCTGCCGCCACGGCATTCTGACGTGGAACGAGGCGAACGAGCTCGGCGCGGGTGCGCTGTCCGGCAAGGACTACGGCCTGACGGAGACCGGCAAGGAGGCTGTTCGCCGCATGCAGGAGAAGGGCATGATGCTCGACGTTTCCCACCTGAACGAGGCGGGCTTCTGGGATCTCATGAAGATCACGAAGAAGCCCTTCATCGCATCCCACTCCAACAGCCGCGCGCTGTGTGATGTGCCCCGTAACCTGACGGATGACCAGCTGCGCGCGATTCGCGATGTGAACGGCGTAGTGGGTCTGAACGCCTTTAACCTTTTCATTGACGACGACCCTGCAAACCAGACCGTCCAGCGTCTGGCCGAGCACGCGGCACATATGATCGACGTCATGGGCATTGACCACGTCGGCTGCGGCTTCGACTTCTTCGAGTTCATCGACAACCCAGACACCATGGGCACGATGACCGACACTGGCAGCCCCTGCACGAAGGGCCTTGCCAATGCGTCCGAGATTCCGAACATCTTTGCCTGCTTCGAGAAGATGGGCATGAGCAAGGAGGATATGGAGAAAATCGCGCGCCTCAACTTCCAGCGTGTCGTGAAGGACGCAATCGGATAAGTATTTGCGCGTTCGAGAAGAGCACCCGTCAGGGTGCTCTTTTGGCATGGGCGGCGGATTTTGCGTAGGGGGCGATGCCCACATCGCCCCGGCAGGAAAAACCGTTTTTACGGAAAACTTCGGCGAATTCGTACTGCTCTTGGGTCGATGTGGGCATCGACCCCTACGAACCTTATTGGGAGATTTCAAAAATCCCGTAGGGGCGGACGACTCTTGTCCGCCCAGGGGAAGTGCCGAATTCGCCGAAGATTTTCGCGTTTCGGGCATACATTTTGCCGGGCGGACAGAGGCATCACACCTATGAAGTTTCCGGAAGTGTGCGTGCTGTTTTTTAACGCTTTGTGAATTTTGCGGAAAGGGGTTGCAAAATTGGAAGGGTGCGGTATAATAAGATTAGCACTCGAGATTGAAGAGTGCTAATATTACCAATACGGGACGTGAAGATATATGGCAAAGAAACAGTTCAAGGCGGAGTCGAAGCGGCTGCTCGATTTGATGATCAACTCGATTTATACGCATCAGGAGATTTTCCTGCGTGAGATTATCTCGAACGCTTCCGACGCCATCGATAAGCTGGCGTATCAGGCGCTGACGGACGAAAAGGTTGGTCTGAACCGCAGTGATTTCGCGATTCAGCTCAAAGTCGACGAGCCCAGCCGGACGCTCACCGTGAGCGACAACGGTATCGGCATGGACAAAGACGAGTTGGAAAACAACCTCGGCACGATCTGCAAGTCGGGAAGCCTCCAGTTCAAGAAGGACATGGAGAAGCAGGACGATATCGACATCATCGGCCAGTTCGGCGTGGGCTTCTATTCTGCTTTCATGGTAGCCGACACCGTGACGGTCATCTCCAAAAAATACGGCTCCGACGAGGCGTGGAAGTGGACCTCCTCCGGTGCGGACGGGTACACGATGGAGCCTGCCGAGCGCGAGAGCGCCGGTACGGACGTGATCATGACGCTGAAGGCTGACACCGAGGACGAGCAGTATTCGCGCTTCTTAAAGACGTGGGAGCTTCAGAAGCTGGTGAAAAAATACTCCGACTACATCCGCTACCCGATCAAGCTCGAGATGGAAAAGTCGCGGATGAAGGAGGAAACGAAGGACTCTGACAAGCCCGAGTATGAGACGTACACCGAAAACGAGACGCTCAACTCGATGGTTCCCCTCTGGCAGCGGGCAAAGAAGGACATCACGCCTGAGGAGTACAACAACTTCTACAAGGAAAAGTTCTTCGATTTTGAAGACCCGATCGCGACGATCCATGTAAGCGTCGAGGGTGCGGTGACGTACAAAGCGCTGCTCTATATCCCGGCCAGAGCGCCGTATGATTTCTACACGAAGGACTTCAAGAAGGGCCTGCAGCTGTACTCCTCCGGCGTGATGATTATGGAAAACTGCGAGGAGCTGCTGCCGGACTGCTTCCGCTTTGTCCGCGGCGTTGTTGACTCGCAGGACTTAAGCCTCAACATTTCGCGTGAAATGCTCCAGAACGACCGCCAGCTCAAGTTTATTGCCGGAAATCTCGAGAAGAAGATCAAGGCTGAGCTCGCAAAGCTCATGGAATCCGACCGCGAGAAATACGAGAAGTTCTATGCGGCGTTTGGCATGCAGATCAAGTACGGCGTGCTGAACGATTACGGCGCGAAAAAGGAGCTTTTGCAGGACCTGCTTCTTTACTGGTCGCACAAGCAGAACAAGCTCGTCTCCTTCAAGGAATACGTGGACGCCATGCCCGAGGAGCAGAAGTATATTTACTTTGCAAGCGGCGAAAACCGGCAGAGACTTGCGCAGCTGCCGCAGCTTGAGAAGCTGGGCGAGAAGGGCTTCGACGTGCTGCTGATGACCGACGAGGTCGACAGCTTCGTACCGCAGACGCTCGGAAAGTACGCGGAAAAGGACTTCCGCTCGGTGACCCAGGAGGACCTCGGCCTTTCTACCGACGAAGAAAAGAAGGAAGCCGCCGAGCAGGCCGAAAAGTCGAAGGCAACGCTGGAGTTTGTGAAGACGACGCTTGGCGACGATGTGAAGGAAGTGCGCCTGAGTGAGAACCTCGGTACGCATCCTGTTTGCATGGTGCCGGAAGAGGGTATGACGTTTGAGATGGAGAAATACTTCAAGCGTCTGAACCCCGAGATGGGCATGAAGGCGGGAAGAATCCTCGAACTCAACCCGAACCACCGGCTCTTTGGCCTGCTGCAGGTGGCCGTCGCGCAGGACGAGGAGAAGGCAAAGAAGATTGCGAAGATCCTCTATGCGCAGGCGCTTCTGATGGCCGATCTGCCGCTTGAGAACCCCGGCGAGTATACCGACCTCGTGTGCGAACTGGTACAGTAACAGCTATTTCGTTTTGGCCGTACAGGATTTGACCGATGTATCGATAAGATGCGTAGGGGGCGATGCCCACATCGCCCCGGCGGTACAATCCGGTTTTAGGGGAAGTTCCGGCGAATTCGTACCTTCCCAAAGGGTCGATGTGCTCAATCGACCCCCACGCATAACCGGAGAGAATTTTGGTATTTGTAGGGGCGGACGACCCTGTCCGCCTGCAGAAAATTGACCAAAACGCGAAAAGCTGCGGCGAATTCGCAACTTCCCAAGGGCGGGCAGAGTCGCTCGCACCTACAACCTGACTGGAGTCATATAAAAAATCCGGATGCACCAAAAATGCATCCGGATTTTTTTGATTGGGAAATCAGTCCTTGCAGAGCGCTTCCTTCTTGTTCTGGACGTACTGGATGGCGAACACGCCGCCGATGAGCACGAGGCCGACGAGGTCGGAGAGCGCGCCGGGGATCATCAGGCCGAGGCCGCCGCCGATGCAGATGAGGCGGAACAGCCAGTTCATCTTGCGCAGCATGAAGCCCTCCAGACCCGCAGCAACGCCAAAGATACCAAGAAGCGCCGACAGGACAATCTGGATGACCGCCCACACGCTCGTAACGTTCACGAAGAGCATGGCGGGGCTGTAGGCGAAGATGTACGGCACGATGAAGGCCGCGATGGCAAGCTTCGTCGCGTTGATGCCGGTCTTCATGGGGTTGCCCTTTGCAATCGCAGAGCCCGCGTAGGCGGCCAGCGCAACGGGGGGCGTGATGTCGGCGACGATGCCGAAGTAGAACACGAAGAAGTGCGCAGCGACGAGCGGGAAGCCCATTTTAATCAGAATCGGCGCGCAGGTCGAGGCCATGATGCAGTAGTTTGCGGTCGTGGGAACGCCCATGCCGAGAACGATGCAGCAGACCATCGTGAGGATGAGGCCAATAAAGGTCGCGGAGCCCGCGAGCTGGACGATGGCGTTGATGAGGATGGATGCAAGGCCTGTGACAGTGATGCAGCCTGCGATCATGCCTGCAATTGCGCAGGCCACGCCGACGGTAATTGCGCCCTTCGCGCCCGCCTCCAGCGCTTCAAAGATCTTTTTGAGCGTGAGGCGCTCGTCCTTGTTCAAAAAGCCTACGATGATGGCGGCCAGAATTGACACGGCGGCAGAGAACTGCATGGTCTTTGCGCCCGAGGAGACAAGCCAGACGAGCAGAACCAGCGGCGCAAGCAGGTAGATTTTCCGCAGCAGGAAGCTCCACTTGGGCATTTCGTCCTTCGAAAGGCCCTTGAGGCCGAGCTTTTTGGCCTCCAGATGCACGGAGATGAAAATGCCCGTGAAGTAAAGAACCGCGGGTAAAATCGCCTTGACGGCGACGGTTGCGTAGGGAAGATCCATGTACTCGGCCATCAGGAAGGCTGCCGCGCCCATGATGGGAGGCATGATCTGGCCGCCGGTGGAGGCAGCCGCTTCGACTGCGCCCGCAAAATCCGGGTGATAGCCGGTCTTTTTCATCATCGGGATGGTAACCGAGCCTGTGGTCACGGTGTTGCCGACGGAAGAGCCCGAGACCATGCCGCAGAGCGCCGACGAGATGACCGCGACCTTTGCAGGACCGCCGGCAGACCAACCGGCCAGGCGGTTTGCAAGGGCAATGAAGAAGTTCGCAATGCCGGTACGCTCTAAGAACGCGCCGAAGATGATGAAGAGGACAATGTACGTGTAGCAGACGTTCACAGGCGTACCGATGACGCCGTTTGTGGTGTAGAAGAGCTTGTAGACGATGTTCTTGAGCGCCTGATAGAGGCTGGGGTTGTAACTCAGCTGGTTATAGAATGTATAGATGAGAAGCGCGCCCAGCACGCACAGGATCGGAACGCCGACGCAGCGGCGGCAGAGCTCGATGAGAACCAGAATGCCGATCGCGCCGATGATCACATGGTGCGTCTGGATCCGGGTTGCAAGCTTGATGATGGGAAGGGCGTTGAAGGCAAAGTACAAAAAGCACGATGCGCCCACGAGCATGAGGATGATATCGTACCACGGCATGGAGTTCACCTTCACGTGACCCTTTTTGACGGGGTAGGTGAGGAAGCCGATGAATACGATCATCGCCAGAAACGCGGCGAGTCTCGTCTCGGGAAGGCCGGAATAGAACAGCGTCATACCGATGCAGTACAGGCTGAAAATAACCATGATCGCGCCGACAGCCCAGCGCTGCCAGCCCTCCCACACGCGCGTGTTGGACTCACGGTCGTATTTGCGCATCAGCGCGTCGAGGTCTGCCTGCGTCTGGCTGTCAAGCCCGGAGGTCATCTTTACGGCGTCCTTGGGGTCGTTCTTGTTGGCGGACATAAGTTTTCTCCTTTGAAATGGGGCTCACGGATCGCTCCGCGGCAGGGGAAATGTTCGATGGGATGACTCCAGCTACGGCAATTGGCACTGCCGTAGCTGGAAAATGGTTCACTTGCGTGAAGGACGTGTAAAGATTACTTGGTTGCGACCGTGTAGCCTTTTTCCGCGAAGTACTTCGCAGCGCCCGGATGATACGGGACAGAGGTGACGGAGGCGGCAAAGTCGAGATTCAGCTCGCCGTACTTGGCGTGGCTGGAGACCTCTGCCTCGGCGTTGTCGAACAGGTCCTTCGTGAAGTTGTAGATCGCGTCCTCGGAAACGTCGTCACGGGCCAGGATGACCGCGCCGACCGCAACCGTGGTCACATCGCCGTCGGTGCCGTAAACATCGGCGGGGATGACGTTCTTGGTATAGTAGTCAGACGTTGCGCAGAGGCTTTCGATGTGCTCGTCGTCAAGGGAGACGAGGTACACGTCCTTGGTGGTGGCGAGGTCAGTGATGGCGGTCGTGGGAGCGCCGGCGACGATGAAGGCCGCATCGATCTTGCCGTCCTTGATGTCGTTGGCGCTGTCGCCGAAGGACTGGTAGGTCGGGATGATGTCATCTTCCGTCAGGCCGTAAGCCCCGAGGATGTCGATGGCGTTGAAGTAGACGCCGGAACCGGCAGAGCCGATGGAGACGCGCTTGCCCGCAAGGTCCGCGACGGACTTGATGGAAGCGTCGGTCGTGACGATCTGCACCTGCTCCATGTAGAGCGCGGCGACAGTAGAGAAGCAGTCAACCTTGCCGGTCTCCTCAAAGAGGTTCGTGCCGTTATACGCATAAGCCATAACGTCGGACTGGCAGAACGCGAGCTCGGCGTTGCCGTCCTGAAGCTCCATGACGTTTGCCTGCGAGCCGTTGCCGACAAGGCCGACGACATTCACGCCTGCGTTATTGGTGGCGTGCTGGGCGATGACGGAGCCGAAGGCATAATATGTGCCGGATTCGCCGCCGGTGACAAAGCGGAGCTTCGCGCCGGACGAGGAAGCGGAAGACGAGGTAGAACTGGTATCAGCAGGCGCTGCGGTTTCGGATGTTTCTCCGCAGGCGGTGAGCGCCAGCAGCATGACAGCTGCGAGCAGAAGAGCGACAAGCTTTTTCATTTAGAATCCTCCTATGTGTGCGCCGGGCGCACAGATTTCATTTCACAGGTTTTACTATACAGGATGCGGCGGCGATTTGCAAGAGGTGTTCCATGAATTTTGAAAAAAATACTCCTGCAAAATTCAAAAAGCATGAAAAAGAAAGATAAAAATGCAGGGAGATGCGTCAAAGTGACCAAAAATGAATTTTGACTTGCATAACGGGAAGCAAGAAAAAGGAAACGCATGCGAAAGTGCTGTGCATGTGACACGAAAAATGCGCATAAAAAACCGGATGGCGTGAACCACCCGGTTTTTCTGTTTGGAATTGGAAAGAATGTGCCGCTCAAATTTCCTGCGATTGCAGAAGCTGGCACAGATCGTCGGCTACGGCGGCACATTCGGACACGCTCTTTACACAGGCGCAGAGCTCGTCCAAGTGGAAACGGCAGCCGGTGAGAGCCTTGGCTAACGGCGCGGCAAATTCCGCGTCCATTGCGTCGGAGTAGACGGCGGCGTCCTCGCACAGTCCGTTTTTCACGGCCAGCTGGATCGTCACCTCGCCCCACGAAAAACGCTTCGCGCACTCGAACGAGCACGGAACGCTCTTGCCGTAGTTCCAGTCGAAGCTCGAAAAACGCTGGTAGCGCTTCTCGATCTCCGCCTCGTCAAAATCGGCCTCCGAAAGTGTCTTTGCTTCCAGACCGTAGACCTTCTCGGCGGCTTTGACCATGGCTTCTGCCATCTGCGCGACCGTCAGCGTCGGGACAAGCTCGGTGAGGTTAATGACGCGCGAGCGAACGGACGCAACGCCCTTGCTCTCAAGCTTGACTTTGGACGGTGTGAGGTACTTGCCGAGGTTTGCCATGTCGACGGAAAGAAGCAGCGTTCCGTTGTGGAACGACCGGCCGTTATGGCTGTAGAACGAGTTTCCGGAGAATTTGCAGCCGTTTGTCAGAATGTCGTTCCGGCCGGAAATTTCGGCAGGAATCCCCAGCATCCGGCAGGCCTCGACAATGACGCTCTGCTGCCGCCTCAAGTCATAGTCCTCCGTGCGAAGAGAGAACGTAAAGTTGAGGTTCCCCATGTCGTGATAGACCGCGCCGCCGCCGGAAAGCCGACGGGCCAGTGTCCCGCCGTCGCGCTCGAGTTCCGCCGTGCGGCATTCTGCCCATGCGTTCTGGTTGCGGCCGATGACCACGGTATGTTTGTTCTGCCAGAGATAGACGATGAGCGTATCTTCCGGCACGGTGTCCGTCAGATATTCCTCGATTGCGAGGTTTCGGTGCGGGTTAGTACCCGCACCGATGAAAGCTTGTAAGTGCTTGATCATGCGCCGAAGTTATACCGAAGAATCATATTTCTCGCTGCACCTACCTCGTCCAGACGGCGGACCGGGGTATTGTGCGGCGCGGTATGCAGCGCCTCAGGATCCGTGTACGCCATGTCGTAGAGCTTGCAGTAGATGTCGCAGACCTCGTCCATGAGCTGTTTGGCCTCCGTCTCGCAGGGCTCGACCATGAGCGCTTCGTGAACGATGAGCGGGAAGTACATTGTGGGCGGATGGAGATCGAAGTCCAACATTCCCTTGGCCATATCGAGTGCGGAAACGCCGGTTTCTTTATGAAGCCGCGTCAGGTTCATGACGAACTCGTGCATGCAGATCTCGTCATAGGCCATGTCGAATTTAGCCTTCAGGCGCGCCATCATGTAGTTGGCGTTCAGAACGGCGTTCTTCGCGGCCTCGGGGATGCCCTCCTTGCCGAGGGTCAGCACGTAGGTCAGCGCCTTGATGCAGACGTCAAAGTTGCCGTAGAACATCTTCACGCGGCCGATGGACTTTTCGGGATAGTCAAAGCCATACGCGCCGTCTTTTTCCACAACCAGGGGACCCGGCATGTATTTCCGCAGGAACTCCTTGCAGCCGACTGCGCCAGCGCCGGGGCCGCCGCCGCCATGCGGGGTAGCGAAGGTCTTATGAAGGTTCGAGTGGATGCAGTCGAAGCCCATATCGCCGGGACGGACAACGCCCATAACAGCGTTCAGGTTCGCGCCGTCATAGTAGCAGAGGCCGCCTGCGTCGTGGACAATCTTCGTGATCTCGAGGATGTTCGGGTCGAAGATGCCGACGGTGTTGGGGTTCGTGAGCATCAGACCTGCCGTATCGGGGCCGACAGCCGCACGCAGCGCGTCGAGGTCAACACCACCCTTGTCGTTCGACTTGATGTTGACGACCTGATAGCCGCACATGGCAGCCGTCGCGGGGTTCGTGCCATGGGCAGAGTCGGGAACGATGATCTTCGTTCTGGCCGTGTCGCCGCGGTCGGTGTGATAGGCCTTGATGAGAAGAACGCCGGTAAACTCGCCGTGCGCGCCTGCTGCGGGCTGGAAGGTAACGGCGTCCATGCCGAAGACCTCGCCAAGCTCCGTGCCGAGCACATGGAGCGCTTCCAGAGCGCCCTGCGCGGTCTGGACGGGCTGCAGCGGGTGCAGCTGGGTAAAGCCGGGCAGCGCCGCCATATCTTCATCGATCTTGGGGTTATACTTCATCGTGCACGAGCCGAGCGGATAGAAGCCGTCGTTCACGCCGTGGATGCGCTTGCAAAGAGCGGTGTAGTGACGGGTCAGCTCGTTTTCGCTCACGTGGGGCAGACGAATGGGCGTCGTGCGCTCGTTCGAAAGCGTATACTCCGGAACGTCGCACGCGGGGAGAAGATGCAGGCAATGACCCTCTGCGCCTTGCTCAAAAATCAGTTTCATCAGCCTTGCACCTCCTTTACGATTGCGACCACTTCGTCGAGCTTTTCTTTGGAGACGAGCTCTGTGACGCACCACAGAATGCCGCCGTCAACCTCTGCGCCGCCGAGGATGTTCTTCTCAGCGAGCGCGTCGAGGATCTTCTTGCGGCAGTTGGGGCAGGCCGTCTCGGTGACGAACTCATGGAAGAACTCGCCTGTGTACTTCAGCTTGCAGCCGATCTTTTCAAGCTCGGAAGCAAGGTAATGGGCCTTCGAGGTGCAAAGACGTGCGCACTGCTTCATGCCGTCTTCGCCCATCGCGGACATGTAAACGCCGGCTGTGAAGGCGCACAGCGCCTGGTTCGAGCAAATGTTGGACGAAGCCTTTTCACGGCGGATGTGCTGCTCACGGGCCGAAAGCGTCAGGACATAGCCGGTCTTGCCGTCAACGTCCTTCGTCTCGCCGACAATACGGCCGGGGAGCTTGCGGGTCATGGCGCTGGTGGTGGCCATGAAGCCGAGGTACGGGCCGCCGAACGCGGTGTCGAGGCCGAGGGGCTGACCATCGCCGACAGCAACGTCCGCGCCGACCTCACGAGGCGTCGGCAGCAGCGCGCAGGCGATGGGGTTCACGCCCATGACGAACTTCGCGCCAGCAGCATGGGTGATTTCGCCGAGCGCTACGGTATCTTCGATCTGGCCGAAGAAGTTCGGCTGCTGGACATAGAAGCACGCGGCATTGTCCGAGAGCGCGGCCTTGAGCGCCTCTGCATCGGTCTTGCCATCCTTGGCGGGAACGACGTGGAGCTCCGTGTTGGAGGCGAAGCAGTAGGTCTTCATGACCTCGATGACCTGCGGGTTTGTGGTCTCGGAGACATAAGCGACGTTGCGCTTACGCTCTTTACACATCGGAATGGTTTCCGCTGCGGCGGTCGCGCCGTCGTAGTGCGACGCGTTCGCGACGTCCATGCCGGTCAGCTCACAGATCATGGTCTGGAACTCAAACGTGCCCTGCAGAACGCCCTGGCTGATCTCCGCCTGATAGGGGGTATAGCAGGTGACAAGCTCCTCGCGCGAGGTAATGGATTTGACAACGGCGGGGATGAAGTGGCGGTAGCTGCCCGCGCCGCGAAGGACGGTCTTGAAGACCTTGTTCTTCTCGGCCAGATCAGTGACCTTCTCGCGCACCTCCAGCTCGCTCAGGCCCTCCGGCAGATTCAAGCCGTTATGCAGGAACATCTCCTGCGGCACTGCCGCGTAGAGATCGTTCAGCGACTTGACGCCGACCTGTGCCAGCATTTGCTCTCGTTCCGCCGCAGTGGTAGGAACATAAGAGCCCATATTACGCCTCCTCGGTTGCGCAGAACGCTTCGTACGCAGCAGCGTCGAGCAGCTCTTCGGTAGCGGAGACTTCCTTGACCTTGATGATCCAGGAGCCGTACGGATCGGAGTTCAGGTTCTCGGGCGCGTCGGCCAGATCCTCGTTGACCTCTTCCACAACGCCGGTGACCGGGCAGATGATATCGGAAACCGCCTTGACGGATTCCACATCGCCGAGCGCCTCGCCCATGGTGACGGTGTCACCGACGGACGGAAGGCCGATGAAAACGATATCGCCAAGGGAGTCCTGCGCGAAGTCGGAGATGCCGATCACGGTCAGGCCATCTTCTTCCTTGACCCACTCGTGCGTCTTGGAGTATTTCAGATCAGTCGGGTAATTCATAATGTGTTTCCTCCTTAGTTTTGTTGCTGTGGTTTATCAGATGCCGGGAAATTCCCGGGGGTAACCCGACCCGGCTGCCCTCACAACCGGATCAGGTGTTCCGTAATGTAATCAGATGCCCGTCGCGGAAGCGAAGGCGTTCAGGAGTTCTTCGGTATCCTTGTCGGAGAAGCAGTACTTCATCTCCAGATGCTCTGCGCGGAGCTTTTTGACCTCTTCCTTGACGTTTGCGTGATGCAGTACGCAGTCGGCGATCAGGTGCGCCAGCTTCGCGAAGTCTTCCTTGCCGAAGCCGAAGCGGGTCATTTCGTTCACGCCCATACGCAGCGCGCCGGAAGCGGAGAAGCCCTCCTCCTCGGGCGTCGCCTGATAGTTGCAGACGATGTTGTTGGCCTCCAGACGATCGGCAACCTCGGGGCCGTGCGCGTAGCCGACCTTGACGATGACCTGGTGCGTCTCGGTGTAATCCATGGCAGGATCGCCCGCAACGTCGAGGCCCTCGGCGGCCAGGCACTTTGCAAAGTGCTTTGCGTTTTCAACGACGGCCTTCTGGTACTCGTCCTTGAACGCGTTCATTTCGTACGCTGCCATCAGCTGGCCAAGGAGCGTGCCGAGATGGTGGTTCGAGACGCTGCCCGGGAAGGTACGCGTTTCGATGGTCTCCCACAGGCCCCACTTGAGGTCCTCGGGCTTGTAGTTGACGCCGATGACACCGCGCTGCGCGCCGAAGAAGGTCTTGTGGGTCGAGCCCGTGACAATCTCTGCGCCCTCTTCAAACGGCTTCTGGAAATGATCGCCGATGAGGCCGAGCACATGCGCCATGTCGTACATGATGGTGGTCTTGATGCCCTGCTCGTCGACAAACTTGCGGATCTCGGCGACCGGCTCTTTATAAAGGACCATGGACTTACCGAAGATGATGAACTCGGGCTTGTACTGCGCGAGCAGAACCTTCGTCTTCTCGACGTCGATCTTGTAGGGGTTATCCTCGCAGACCGGGAAGTTGACGACCATCTGCTTTTCGGTGACGGGGTCGATGGCGACGTAGTCGTGGAACGCGCCCATGGGCTGCGCCGAGAGGTGGCCGCCGCGGACGATGTGGTTGTTCATGACCC
>OFMP01000248.1_pt1 | contig 40921 bp, 34 predicted proteins | sample 1541841 | NCBI WGS metagenome assembly OFMP01 (sample SAMN04209226, study PRJEB22552) | human gut metagenome | biome: gut; material: feces | host: Homo sapiens | place: USA: Oklahoma
TGATGGTGAAGGTTCAAAGGTTATTTGCAAAGACTAATTTGAAAATTCCAGTTTGATGAAATAAAGCAGATGGCAATTGATGGGGTAACAAGTTGTATGAAATTTCGAGAAGCTGACGAAAATAAAAAGCAGTTTATATCATTGAGGAGGTCGGGGTTGGCTTGACCTTGGAGTGGTAAATAATAACTTACATGTTAGCTGAATTTTGCAAAACGCTTTGAGGATAATTTATCGTGAGGGTGCAATTATGAAAATAAAAAGTATTATAGCTAAAGTGCTGCTGATGATGTCATTGTTTGCGGCGCTGCCGCTTATTTTTTCTCAAGATAATTATGCATATGCATCGAGAGAAGAGCTTTTGAATCTGGAAGAAGAAAAGTCCGATATCGAGAATGAAATAGCGGAAAGACAGGCTAACGGTGAAAGCTATGACGATTTGGAAGAGCGGCGTAATGATGTGCAGGACGAAATAGAAAATATCAAGGATGAGGGCTGAGGCTTTCGGCAAAATCCGCACATAACCTTTAAGCTCGCAAGTGCGCATATTTTTATCAATGGTAACACAAAAGCGCAGCTGTTATACATGCATAAAGCATGCTGATAGCTGCGCTTTTCTTGTTGCCTGTGAAAAATCGCAGAAAAAGCAGCATATACTTTTTATTTTAGGGCGTATTAGATTCTCTGATATAGACAAAAATTGTCATTGGTGTGTGATATACTAAGGATAAATCAGTGCTTAAGTGAAGAAGTAGCGCTGAATTATCAGCATATTTTTTTAATACTGTTTATCGGATTTACTGCGGAAGGAGGGTGCTGCTTATGGCTTTTAATGAGTTAATAAAAAACTTTGATAATATACGCCTGCTGATGCGTGATTTTTATGTCTTTGGCTTTAAGAGCAGAGCTGATTTTGCGGATAAAAGTGCCCGCAGCTATGACAATGAGCGCAGACGCATTGAAAGCTGGCTGGGTGAGTATATGTATTTTCGTCAGAATGCCGGCGGTAAGAACTGCTTTATTTCCGTGGACAGCAGAAAAATCCGGCATAATCCTTTTTATAAAGCATTAAAAGCCAAGAGCTTTACGGCTAATGATATCATGCTGCATTTTTTCTTGCTGGATATTTTGCAGCCGGGGGAAAAATTTACTCTGCGTCAGCTTATGGACAGGATGGATGAAGCGTATTTAGCCTATTTTGCTGAACCGGTGGCGCTGGATATTTCCACTGTACGCAAAAAATTGGCAGAATATGCAGAGCTTGGTTTAATAGAAAATGAAAAGTGCGGGCGTGAGTTATATTATGAGCGCAGCAGGGATGAGGTCAATTTAAATGCTTGGCACGATGCCGTGAGCTTTTTTGCCGAAACGAATCAGATAGGTGTTGTGGGCAGCTTTATAGAGGATAAGTTTGCTGCGGGCAGCAGCGTATTTTCCTATAAGCATCATTATCTGCTGCATGCCTTGGAGAGTGATGTGCTGCTTGATTTACTGGCGGCAATGGAGCGCAGGCAGTGCGTGCGTATTGAAAGCTGTTCTTCCAGAGGCAAGAACATTTCTTTCCGCGTGCTGCCGTTGAAGATTTATGTAAGCACGCAAAGCGGCAGGCGTTATGTGATGTGCTGGTTCTTTAAGGCGCATAGGATTATTTTCTGCCGTCTGGATAATCTTGAACGTGTTCTGGAAGCTAAACCTGTGCGTGATTACGATAAGCTTTGCGCTAAGGCTGAGCAGATGGAGCAGCATCTTTGGGGCGTATCTATGAACAGAGGGCCTGCCGCTGCTGATGCCTTGGAGCAAGTGGAGCTTGTAGTGCGCATCAGCAGTGACGAGCCGTATATTCTGCAATGTCTGGAGCGGGAAAAGCGATGCGGACGAGTGGAAAAAACAGATGCCGAGCATTATCGTTTTATTGCCGATGTGCATGATGCAGGCGAAATGCTGCCCTGGCTGCGTACCTTTATCGGTCGTATTGCAAGCTTTTCCTGCAGCAATAAGGCTGTGGAAGAAAAGTTTTGGCAGGATTTGGCGGAGGTGTACGCCATGTATGGCGTGAAGAAAGCAGGTGAAGCGTAGATGAGCACAGTGTTCAGCGAGGTTTACGGAACATATTATAATGTTGTGGCGAAGGTGCTGACACAAGCGCTTGACGGAAAACTGTCTGCAGCAAGCATGCAACAGCTTGTCTGCGAGGGTGCTTATGGTGACAGCATGCTGCAGCTTTTGCCTGCACTTGCTGACGGTACATGGAAACTGCTGACGCCGGAGCTTGGGACACCGCTGAAAAATAAGCCGACGATGCCTTTGACTGCTCTGCAGAAAAGATGGCTGAAAACCTTGCTCCTTGATGAAAAAATCAGCTTATTCTTTTCTGATGAGGAGATTGCGAGGCAGCAGGCTGCTTTGCAGTCTGTAGAGTCTTTGTACAGGCCGGAGCAGTTTATATTTTTTGACCGCTTTGTGGATGGCGATGCTTATACCAATCCCAAATACAAAGAAAACTTTAGGGAAATTCTTCATGCTGTGCGGGAAAAGTGTTATCTGAATGCTTCGTACCGGAGCAATAAGGGGACGATTATCGTCTGGATGGATTTGGTGCCGGTGTCCTTGGAATATTCGGCCAAGGACGATAAGTTTCGCCTGCAGGCAATAGCTGAGCGTAAGCAGGTGACGCTGAATTTAGGCAGGATAATATCCGTAGAAGCGGGAGAGGCAGTTGAGCATATAAAAACCTTGAAGAAGGGAAAGCTTGCCAAGCAGACTCTTGTTCTGGAAATTGAGGATGAACGCAGTACGATGGTGCGCTCATTGATGCATTTTTCCGACCTGGCGAAGGAAACGGAAAAGCTGGACGAGTCGCATTACCTTTTAACAGTGAGGTATGATAAGGGCGATGAAACCGAAATGCTTTTCCGTGTGCTGAGCTTTGGGCCGACGGTTAAGGTACGTGAGCCGGAGGACTTTAAGGAGCTTATCAGGAAAAAGCTAAGAGAGCAAATGCAATGCAGCGCAGAAATTTAAGTGCGCATGTTTTTTTCCATGATTATACCTTGCTGCTGTGTTAAGATTAACATAGCAACAAGCTATTTTTATAAAACAGAATAGATAATGGAGGAATAAGCATATGGAAAGATTTGTAAGCTATGAGAAAATGTCGAAAAAACAGCAAAAGATAGTCAACGCCTCCAAACGAGGCAACTGGGGAAATGTGAAGCCGATTACCAAGGTCAAGGCTTCGGCAAAAATTTATAATCGTAAGAAGAAGCAGAACTCCGGGGACTATGGCTATAGTTTCGGGAGTTCTGCTTTTTTATAAGGTGGGGAAATGCTATGAGCAAGAGCTTAAACGAATGGGGAAGATTTTTGGCGCTGGTGCTGCGACATAAACCGCAAGCAGTCGGCATTGAGCTGGATGCGCATGGTTGGGCGCAGGTGGAGGCGCTGCTGGCTGCCTTTAACCGGATAGAAGCGTTTAATATGCTTATGCTGGAGCATATTGTTGCCGAAGATGATAAGCAGCGTTTCGCATTCAGCGAGGACAAGAAGAGAATCAGAGCGAATCAGGGGCATTCCGTGAAGGTTGATGTGGAGCTTCGGGAGGCTGTGCCGCCGGAGCTTTTATATCACGGAACGGGCGTTAAATATGTTGCGAGCATTAACAGACAGGGACTTATCGCCAAGCAAAGGCTGTATGTGCATTTATCGGCGAATGTCGAAACAGCGCATAACGTAGGCAAAAGACACGGAAAGCCGTTCATCTACACGGTGCTGACAGGCGAGATGGCAAGAGCGGGCTACAAGTTTTATCTTTCGGCCAACGGCGTGTGGCTGACGGAAAGCGTGCCAAGAAAATTTTTACGGGACTGGTAAGGTGATTGATATGAGAATTTTATTATTGATGCGTGGTGTGCCGGGCGCCGGCAAGAGCACGTTTATAAAAGAGCAGGGGCTGGAGCCTTATACATTGAGCGCAGATGGGTTACGTCTGCTGTACGCTTCGCCGATGCTGGATAATGCAGGCAAATGGTGCATCAGCCCGCATTTTGACAAGCAGATGTGGCCGTTGTTGCTGCAGACACTGGAGGAGCGCATGAAGCGAGGCTGCTTTACGGTCGTGGATGCCACCAATATCCGTGGCAGAGATATGACTGCGTATAAAAAGCTCGCCAATGAGTATAAATATCGTGTCTATGTGGTTGATTTTACTGATACTACCATTGAGGAAGCAAAGAAAAGGAACCTGCTGCGCGAGGAATACAAACAGGTTCCGGAAAATGTTATTGAAAGAATGTATGCTCAGCTGGCGGATAATAAGGTTCCGTCCGGTATTACCGTAATTAAACCGGGGGAGCTTTCGCGAATCTGGTATAAGCCACGCGATTTATCTGCCTATAAAAAGGTAATTCATATCGGTGATATTCATGGCTGCTATAAGCCGCTGAAGGAATATCTTGAGGAAATAAATCCGCAGAACTACTATATTTTCCTTGGCGATTATATCGACAGGGGCAGCGAAAATGCCGAGGTTCTGCAATTACTGCTGCAGCTTGCCGCATTAGATAACGTTACGTTGCTGGAGGGCAACCATGAGGCTAACTTGCGGGATTACGGCTTGGCAGATGGTGTTGCTTCGAAGGAGTTCCGCATGCAGACGGCACCGGAGCTGGCGCAAGTAGGCCTGAGCAGGAAGGCTGTATATAATTTTTACAGGAAATTATCGCAGTGCTTCTGCTATACATATCAGGGGAAAAAGGTTTTGGTAAGTCATGGCGGTTTGGCGCGTATGCCGGAAGAATTATCCTTGGTGGCAACAGCGGAGCTGATTTACGGCACCGGCGTGTATGAGGATGCTTTGGATGTTGATATGTCTTTTGCCAAGCACGCAGATGCAAACGAGTATCAGGTTCACGGACACCGCAATTATGAGGGTGTGCCGGCGGAGGTTAACGAGCATTGCTTTAATCTGGACGGAGCGGTGGAAATGGGCGGTCAGCTGCGGGCGTTGGAGCTTAGCGAGGATGGCTTTGCCGTAGTTACTGTCGGTAACGCTTTAGAGTATCTTGATAAAAAGAAGGGCGCGAATGGCAGCAAAGCAAATGCCAAGATTGAGAATGTGCAGCAGCTTTTGGCCAACTTAGCCGGTAATCCGCTGATTAAAGAAAAGAGCTTCGGTGTGATTTCTTCCTTTAACTTTACCCGTGACGCTTTTTACAACAAGGCATGGGATGATGTTACCTGTAAGGCAAGAGGCTTGTACATCAACAAGCGGACAGAAAAAATTGTCGCACGCAGCTATGATAAATTTTTTAATCTTGATGAGCGCCCGGAAACGAAGCTGAACGCATTGAGGCACAATCTGCAGTTTCCGGTGCAGGCCTATGTGAAGGTCAATGGTTTTCTTGGCATTGTCGGTTATGACAGCGCACAGAAAAAGCTGCTTGTAACCTCTAAGGGTGATATGTACGGCTTATATGCGAAGATTTTCAAAAATACCTTGGCTGCGGAGCTTAAGGAACGCATGCAGCTTTTGGAGGATTTTGTTAAGACTAATAATTGCTCGGTTATCTTTGAGTGCATTGAGCCGGAGAAGGACCCACATATTATCGAATACAGGAAGCCGCAGGTCGTACTGCTGGAGATTATTGAAAACGAGCTGAATTTTGCGCATCGTCCTTATGCGGAGCTGGTGGCTTTGGGCGAGCAGCTGCGGGTTGAGGTTAAACAGCAGGTCTGCACGCTGGCATCTTGGGATGAACTGCAGGCGTGGCTGAAGACGATTATGCAGGAGGATTATCTGTATAACGGTCAGCATATTGAAGGCTTTGTTATCGAGGACTGCAGGCATTTTATGACGAAGCTGAAGCTGGCGTATTATTCGAAGTGGAAAAGATTGCGCCGGGTGGCTGAGGCTACGTTGCGTCATGGCGCTGTAAAGGCCAAGTGGCAGCTGAATGATGAGCTTAGCAGGGAGTTTTATCAGTGGCTGCAGGAGGAGATTTATCCTCTGCGCAAGGGTGATGGGACGTATGCCTTTGCGACGGATATAATTTCTTTGAGAAAGCTGTTTGAGGAGCGCAAGTCCTGCGTATAAACAGAAGCATTTACGCTGTCGCATAAAGAAAAAATAAGCAAAGGCATAATAAGCTGTGATAACGAAGCTTATTATGCCTTTTTGCGTGCTTTAAATTTGAAGAAAAAATAAATCCAACATAAGTTGCACTTGTATTGTTATAGTGTTAGACTAAATTAAACATATCATGTATATTTAAAAGCAATTCAATTCATACAGGAGCAGAAAAATGATTGATAAAATGCTTATTCGTGGCGCGAAGGTCCACAATCTGAAAAATATTGATATAGACATTCCCTTGGGAAAAATTGTCGGCATTGCGGGTGTATCAGGCTCCGGCAAATCATCCCTGGCGCTAGGCGTGCTGTACGCCGAAGGCTCACGCCGCTATCTGGAGGCGCTTTCGACATATACGCGCCGACGCATGACGCAGGCTGCCAAGGCTTCCGTAGATGAAGTGCTGTATGTTCCTGCGGCCTTGGCGCTGCACCAGCGCCCCGGTGTGCCGGGGATTCGCAGTACCTTCGGCACAGGCACGGAGCTGCTGAACAGCTTGCGCCTTATGTATTCGCGCCTTGCCAGCCATCGCTGTCCCAACGGACATTATTTGGAGCCGACGCTTTTGGTTGCTGCAGGCAAGAAGCTGACCTGCCCGGAGTGCGGCGCGCAGTTTTATGCGCCGTCTGCCGAGGAACTGGCCTTCAATTCGCAGGGAGCTTGCAAAACCTGCGGCGGTACAGGCAGCGTCCGCACGGTAGATTTAAACACGCTGGTGCCTGATGAATCGCTTACAATCGAACAAGGTGCAGTTGCGCCGTGGAACAGCCTGATGTGGTCGCTGATGACTGATGTCTGCAAGGAAATGGGCGTGCGCATAGATGTGCCGTTTTGCGAGCTTACGGAGCAGGAGAAGGATATTGTTTATCACGGTCCTGCGGAGAAGAAGCATATTCTCTATCATCCGAAGAAAAGCAATTCCAACGATTTTGCCGAGCTTGATTTTACCTACTTCAACGCTGTTTATACAGTCGAAAATGCGTTGTCTAAGGTAAAAGATGAAAAGGGCATGAAGCGCGTAGAAAAGTTTTTGAAGGAAGATATCTGCCCCGACTGCCACGGTACGCGTCTTTCCGCAGCTGCGCGTGCGCCGAAGCTGTTGGGGATTTCGCTGGACGAGGCCTGCAGCATGACGTTGGCACAGCTTGTGACATGGGTGCAGCGTGTTCCCGAAAGCCTGCCGGAGGCAATGCGCCCGATGGCGGAACGCATCTGCGAAGCATTTACCGGTACAGCCAAGCGTCTTATGGATTTGGGACTGGGTTATCTTACGCTCGACCGCTCCGCTGCTACACTTTCTACAGGAGAGCGGCAGCGGATGCAGCTGGCGCGCGCTGTCCGCAATCGTACTACCGGAGTTCTTTATGTGCTGGATGAACCGTCCATCGGCCTGCATCCGTCAAATATCGTGGGACTTACCGGTGTGATGCATGACCTGGTGGCGGATGGTAACTCCGTAATTCTTGTGGATCACGATACGCAGATTTTGCAGGAAGCAGACTGGCTTGTGGAAATGGGACCGCAGGCAGGCGCCGGCGGCGGTCATGTAATTGCGCAGGGAACGATAGCGGAGATAGAAGCAAATCCTGCATCGCAAATCGGCCCGTTCCTTGCCGGAACGGCAGCGGCAAAGCGGAAAGTTCATTCTCATAAGGAGCTGTTCGCTGATGGCACCATTCATCTTTCTACAGCTTCAATACATACCGTTAAGCCATTAGAAATAGATATTCCCAAGGGATGCTTGACGGTTGTCACCGGCGTATCGGGTTCCGGTAAAACCACGATGGTTTTGGAAAGCCTTGTTCCCGCGCTGGCTGCGGCGATTGACGGCAAGGCGCTGCCGGAGCATATCCGTGCCGTTAACGCTGAGGTGATTGAGCACGTTAAGCTCATTGATGCGACACCTATCGGAATTAACGTCCGCTCTACTGTCGCTACCTATGCAGGCATTCATGATGATTTGCGCAAGCTCTATGCAAAATTGCCCGAAGCCAAAGCACATGAATATAAGGCCGGTGCGTTTTCGTACAACACAGGCTCGCTGCGTTGCCAAGGCTGTGACGGAACAGGCGTTGTCAGTTTAGACGTACAGTTTTTGCCGGATGTGGATATACCCTGCCCGGACTGCCGCGGTTCGCGGTACGCGAAGGCGGCCTACGATATCAGGCTGACGAACGAGGCGGGGGAGAGTGCTTCGCTGCCGGAGCTGATGGCTATGGACGTAAACACTGCTCTTGAGTTCTGCAAAAATATGAAAGGCATCAGCCAGAAGCTGAACGTGCTGCGTCAGCTTGGTCTTGGTTATTTAACGCTGGGCGAGGAAACACCGGGTTTATCGGGTGGTGAAGCACAGCGCTTGAAGCTGGCCAGCGAAATCGGCAGGACGCAGCATGATTCTGTCTTTGTTTTTGATGAGCCTTCGATTGGCTTGCATCCCTTGGATGTACAGGTACTGCTGGAGGTTTTTCAGGCGCTGTTGGATAATGGTGCAACCGTTATTGTCATTGAGCATGATCTGGACGTTATTCGTAACGCTGACTATATTATTGACATGGGACCCGGCGGCGGTGACGCAGGCGGACGCATTGTGGCTTGCGGAATGCCGGCGGAGATTAAGGCAAATGCAAACAGCATTACCGGCAGATTTTTGTGATTGCGCTTGGAGTGATAAGAGAATAGTAAAAAATAAGAGCTGACTTTTGCGAATTACGAAAGTCAGCTCTGTTTTTGTGCGCTAGAAATTACGCTGTCAAGCAGTGTCGGCGCATAGTGACAAACTCGCAGATAGCACGAGCAAGCGGGCTTATTTGTGATATAATAAAAGAAAAATCACTTAAGCAGAGTATTATGCTGAAATATAATCTGTAAAAGGCTATGGTAATAGGGAGGTTAAAGACATGATTGAGCTGAGCAGCAAACAAAACTGTACAGGCTGCAGTGCCTGCGCAAATATCTGCCCGCGTGGGTGTATAAGAATGACGGCGGACGAGGAAGGCTTTTTGTATCCCAAGGTCAACGAAGAAATGTGCATGGATTGCGGTTTATGCGAAAATGTCTGCCCTATGCTGCACAAGCCGCAGCAGCATGAGCTGCTTGCAGTGTATGGTGCCAAGAATAACGATGATGCAGTGCGCTTTACCAGCTCCAGCGGGGGGATGTTCACGCTTTTTGCTGAGAAAATTTTGCAGCAGGGCGGCGTTGTGGTCGGCGCTGCACTGGATGAGCAGCTTAATGTGCAGCATGTGCTTGTGGATAGCATTGCCGATTTGCTAAAGCTGCGCGGTTCAAAATATGTGCAGAGCAAAATCGGCAAGATTTACAGTGAGGTACGGCAAATTTTACGTGCAGGCAGAAAGGTTCTGTTCAGCGGTACGCCTTGCCAAATTGCCGGTTTAAAGAAATATCTGGTAAAGCCGTCGGAGAATCTTTTGACGGTTGATGTGGTTTGTCATGGTGTGCCGAGTCCCAAGGTTTACCATAAGCATTTGCGGGAGCTGGCGCAGGAGGCAGGCGAGCCTGTTGTGCAGGTGAAGTTTCGCGATAAGGAGAAGGGTTGGAAGCAGGGCGAGACCTTGTTCTTTACAGAGCATCAGCGCTTTGGCGCGAGCAAGCGGCAGGAAACCTATATGCGCCTTTTCCTGAATAACATCAGCATCCGTCCGTCTTGCGGTGAGTGCGCGTTTAATAATAAGCGCAGCCTGGCAGATATCACGATTGCCGATTACTGGGGCATTGATAAGCAGTTCCCGGAATTTGATGATGATAAGGGTGTTACGTTGGTGCTGGTGAACAGTGCAGCCGGAGCGGAATTGCTGGCGCAGGTTAAGGATAAAGCGGAGCTTTTGACAACAGATTTTGCCAAGGGTGCGGAGTATAATCTGGCGGTGAGCAAGTCGCTGCCGCTCAATCCTAACCGGGCATTCTTCTTTGAGCATCTTGATGAGTATACGCTGAAAGAGATGGTGGAGAGGTGTTTGGAGGATAAAGAAGAAAAGATGAAACTGTTGTTTTAAAATTACAATTACCTAACATTCAGAGGCAGGCTTTGCAGCTTGCTTCTTTTTTTGGATCAAAGAAAACAAAGAAGGCTGATTCAGGCAGGAAAAAGAGATTTTCTGTAGAAATTTAATTATGGTTTGCTGTACCATTTTCCAATAAAGGAGTTTTTGATATGCGTGATCCTGAATTATTAAGATATAAAGAATTGAGTCCTTACGCAAATTCAGGTTCATTGACCAGAGAGCAATTTCTGTTCCATGAAACGAGAATTGTGGGTGAGCTGTATTTGCTGGAGCTGACTGATGAAGAAATAATTGCCAAAGTTTATGCGGAAAATCTTTTTCGTTATCCTACGGAAAAGATGTTGCGTAACATTGCGAGAGCCTGCCTAAAGCGCATTCATGCTTTGGAGGATGCTGAAAATCCGGATGATAAGCGTTTAATAGATGCTTTGGTCAACAGGTCCAGCAGTGTAGCAAAGCAAATCTGCCTATACGCAATGATGCAGCAAAATCGTTTAATCAACGATTTTATGCTGAAGGTTATCGGAAATAAATTTGTTGAACGTGATTATAGCTTTAGCAAGCTTGTTGTCAGCAGTTTTCTTATTGACCTTCAGGAGCAGGATCCGTGGGTTGCTTCGTGGAGTGTAAGTACGCTGAATAAAATAAGACAGGTTATTGTCAAAACCTTGGTTGATAATGAATATCTGGATGATATTAACTCCAGACAGCTCAATACTATTACCATAAATCCGCTTTTAGAAGATATATTGAGAGAAAAGCATAAGCCTGCCTTGGCTGCTTTCAATTGTTTATACTAACGAGGTGTGCACATGTCAGAAAAGAATATAAAAGAACGTCTTGACGAATTGGGAGCAAGATTGGGCGCGGAGGATTTTCGTGCCGGCGAAGGCCTGATGAACGAAGCGAATATAAGAATTTTTGCTTATGATCCTGCAGATGAAATGGCGGTGCGTTATTTTGTGAAGCTGGTGAATGAGGATGCCGGTAAATATAAGGGTGTAAAAACATTTAATCTGTTTGATGTTTTTCTGGATATTTGTGATGAATATGCTTCTGTTACCGATATTATCGAAGAAGAAAAATATTCCGGTTCGGAGTCTGTCTTGGAAGCTATTCAAGGCTTTGCGGATAATAAAGCCTTTGTGCAAAAGATGTTGGAGCAGGGAATGAATGATGCCGAGGTAATTATTTTGTATGGTGTTGGCGAGGTTTATCCGATTGCCCGTCTGCATTTGATTCTTTCGGCAATTCAGCCGGTGCGTTTGCAGAAGCCTGTTGTTGTTTTATATCCCGGAGAGTTTACCGGGGAACAGGTAAGACTTTTTAACAAATTGACGCCGAGCAGTTATTATAGAGCAACTGCCAACTTGTAATAGCTTAAGAGAGTGGAGGATGATGTAATATGTTGATTAAGGACATGTTTACCAAGGATATAAACCGTGAGATTAACGGCGTTATTCAGGTTGCGCAGGATACGGAAAGTGTTGTTTACCAGGAGGTAAGCGAGTATGTCGTAACTGATGAGCTGCAGGAGCTTTTTGAAAAGTTTTTTGACGCATATTTTAAAGCGTTTAAGGAGCCTACCAATGGCATAGGTGTATGGATCAGCGGCTTCTTTGGCAGTGGTAAATCACATTTTCTGAAGATGCTTTCTTATATTTTGGAAAATAAACAAATCGGCAGCAGTAAAACTGTAGAGATGTTCAAAGAGAAGCTAGCTGCTTCTCCCAAGCTGTACAGCTTGATGGAACAGGCTACGGCAGTTGATACCGAAGCTATTTTATTTAATATTGATATAGAAGGTACTTCTGAAAAGGACAGCACTGCCGTCATGCGTGTTTTTGCAAAGATGTTTTATAATCATCTGGGATTTTTCGGTGAAAATCTTAAGGTAGCGCGTTTTGAGTTTTATCTTTATCAGGATGGCAAAACAAAAGAATTCAGAAGAGTATTTAAAGAGAAAAGCGGCAAGGACTGGACAGTTGGCCGCAGAGCGTTTAAACTGCAGGCCCGTTATATCGTTCCGACCTTGATGGAAGTTTTTGGTCTTGAAGAAGAGGATGCAAAAAAATGGTTCCGTGATGATGAAAAATATGATTTCAGCATTGCTGCTTTAGTTGATGATATTAAATATTATATTGATACGAAGCCGGTAAATTTCCGCTTGCTGTTTATGATTGACGAAATGGGACAATATGTCGGCAGTGACAGAGAGCATCTTCTGAATCTGCAGTCCGTTGTGGAAAAAATCGGCAGTACCTGCGGTAACCGTGTATGGGTTATGTGTACCGGTCAGCAGGCCTTGGATAAGGTTATTAAGCTGCGCAATGACGAGTTTTCTCGTATTATTGCACGCTTTAAGACGATTTTGACGTTAAGCTCTGCTGCTGCGGAGAAAGTTATTCAAAAACGTATTTTAGATAAAAAAGAAGCTGCGGAAGCAGTACTCAGTGAAGAATATGATGCTAAGGATGCGGTGCTGAAGAATCTATTTTCCTTTACTTCGGAAACTGTTGGCAGCATGTGCGGATATGAAAGTAAGGATGCTTTTGTGAAGTATTATCCCTTTGTGCCATATCAGTTCTTCCTGCTGCAGAAGGTGTTTACGGAGCTGAAGGAGCATGGTGTTATCGGCCAGCATCAGTCAGGTGCGGAGCGTTCTATGCTGTCTGGCTTTAAGGAAGCAGCGCAGAAGATTCAACTGCAGGATGAAAAGAGTCTTGCTCCGTTCTATCATTTCTATGATACGATTAAGGATGCTATCGATAGCCCGACGCGAGAGGTAATCAACAACTGTGCCAAGGCTGCGGCTGCAGGGCATGGTGTAGAGATGCAGGATACTGATGTACTGAAAACTTTGTATTTGCTGCGTTATGTTAATAAATCGGTGGCAGCGAATATAGACAATTTAATTGTTTTGATGGCAGATAATATTGATGTTGATAAGCAAAAGCTGCGTGAGGAACTGCGTCTTTCTTTGGACCGCTTGTATAAGCAGAATTTTATTGATGTGAACGGCGATGTGTATTGCTTCCTGTCCAACGAAGAAAAGGACATCAAGATTGATATAGAAAATACACCAGTTGAATCAAACAAGGTTTTAAGCACTATCGGCAAAATTATCACGGACATTTATAAATCCAACAAGGTGCGCTGCGGCAAAAAGGACTTTGATTTTGACATCAAGGTGGATGATGTTGCTGTCGGCAGAAGCGGTAATGAGTTGGTGTTGCAGTTTATCTCCAGTGTTTATGACATTGATCCTGCATATATGCTGAACTGTGATAACAAGGTTGTGGTTGAGCTTGGCAAAACCAATTATTATGATTTGGTGGAAGCAGTTCTAAAGATTCGCACATATAAAAACAAGAATAATATCAATGATATGACGGAAACGATGCGTGCCATTGTGTCCAATTATCAGCTGCGCGCGGATAAGTACGAGCTGGAGGCCGCAGATGCACTGAAAAAAGCTATCGAGGGTGCCAATTTCTATGTTTCGGCTGATTTGACGAAGTTTACCGGTGACATGAAGGCGAAGCTGGACCAGGCTTTACAAAAACTGGTAGGCTTTGTTTTCAAAAATTATGCAATGCTGGATTATCAGCCTGACGGAGATCCTGATATCAGAGCGATTGCTTTGGGACAGAAGGGTGCGCATTTAGGCGGCGGTTTTGATATCAATAATGATGCAGCTGAGGAAATGCTGAGCTTTTTGAAAATGAAGTTCGATATGAAGCAGCCTGTTACTGTTTCGGATTTGCAGACAAAGTACCAGGGACTGCCTTTTGGCTGGCGTGAGATTGATATTGCTGCTGTTATTGCTCAGCTTATGTATGAGCAGAAGGTAGTTTTAAAATACAGCGGTGCCGTTATTATGACGGATAAAACAAATCTTCCGGATATGTTGCGTTCCAAACGCTTTACCGGTAATATGCAAATAGCTGTCAAGGTTTCCGCTTCTGCTGCTATGATTCACAAGGTAAGCAGCTTCTTGGGCAACTTCTTCGGCAGAATGGATGTGCCGAGTGATGAGGATGGCCTGGTTGTTTATATCAATATGCACTTTGGTGAATTGAAAAATACATACAGAGAATACCAGCAGGAATACCAAAACGGCAAGTATCCTGACGAGGTATTGGTAAAAGAGGCGTTGGAGCTGATCAACAGCATTTTGGCAAAGGTCAGTGATAATATCGCTTTGCTGCAGGGTGTGATTGATAAACAGAATGAGCTTTTTGATATGCAGGAAGATATGGAGGACGTAGAAAACTTCTTTGGCAGTCAGCGACCAATCTTTGATGAGGGTGTTAAGCTTTGGAATAAGCTGCAAAAGGATGCTACGCAGTATTTATATCAGGATGCAGCGGTAAAAGAGGCGTATGACAAAATATACCGCTACACTCATCCTTCTGCCAACGGTGCTTTTGACTATAACAAGATACCGGAAATCAGAGGACTTGCTGCTACAGTTACTGCTGCGCATGATAAAATGCTGGCAGAGCGTAAAAATGAGCTTTCAGAAGTTATTGCTAACTGTGAAAAGGCATACGATGCCGAAGTGCAGAAGCATCAGGAGATTTGCCGTCAGGACAGTGATGTGAAGTTTAAGGTTGAGCGTGAAATTAAACGTGTTAAGCTTTATTTTGCCGATCAGCAGGATTTGATTGCCAGAACATCGCTCCTGTGGGATTTGGACGGCAAGGATGGTATGTTTGAGCGCAATACTGATACCAATATTTGGAGATTGCGCCAGGCTGCTACGCCTGCAGCTAAGCCGGCTGAACCTCAGCCATCGCAAACACCGGATAATCCTAAGAAGAAGGTGCGCAAAACTTTCCGCAAGTTTAATATGGATGGTGCAGTGCTGAGAAACGAGCAGGATATAGATAACTATCTGGCTAACCTTAAAAAGTCACTGATGAGTCTGAAGGACAGCTGTGATGAAATTGAAATAGTATAAAAAAATATATATTTTTGTTGGAAAGGATGGTGAGAGAATGAAAATAGAAGAAATTTTTGCAGGTGAATCTAAAAACGTGGAGTTTAAAGAAAGTCTGCCGGTAAAAAGCAGTAAGTATATGAAAACAATAGTTGCTTTTGCAAATGGACAGGGTGGCAAGCTTATTATTGGTGTTGAAGATGATACGAGAAAAATTGTCGGCATTGATAAGAACGAAGCGTTTCAAATTATGGATGCCGTAGCTAACGCTATTTCGGATAGCTGTAAGCCTGCGATTATTCCTGATATTTATATGCAGACAATTGATGGCGCAACTATTATTATTGTGGATATTGAAGCTGGTCGCCAAAGGCCATATTATCTTGCTGCTGAAGGGTTACAACATGGTGTTTATGTGCGTGTTGCAGGAACTACCAGATTAGCGGATGAAGCAATGGTAAAGGAATTGCTGTTTGAAGGTAACAATCGCTTTTTTGATAAAACTGTTTGTCTTGGTTTGCAGGCAAGCGATGCTGATATAGAAAAGCTTTGCCGACAAATGAAGCAGGTGGCTTTGCGCAACTGCCACAGCGATGAGGAAAAGGCTTTGGTGAAGGACGTTACAGCAAAGCAGCTTTTGTCTTGGGGTGTTTTGGTTGAGCATGAAGGAAAGCTTGTACCGACAAATGCTTACGCTATACTTACCGGTGCAGATATTTTGCATTGTACTTTCCAATGTGCTGTGTTTAAAGATAATAGGCGTATTGTTTTTGTAGATAGGCGTGAATTTACAGGACCGGTGCAGGATATTATTGAAGATACTTATCATTTTGTACTGCGTAATATTCATCTTGGAGCTGTAATTGAAGGCTTGTATAGACAGGATGTTTATGAAATCCCTCCTGCTGCTATTCGTGAGCTGATTATCAACGCAGCAGTGCATCGCAGCTATCTTGATAATGGAAGTATACAGGTGGCGATTTTTGATAATCGTTTAGAGATTACTTCACCGGGTAAGCTGCCAGTTGGCCAGACCATCGAAAAGATGCGAGAAGGTTATTCCAAAGTGCGTAATGAGGCGTTGGCAATGGCGTTTAGCTATATGCATTTGATTGAGCGCTGGGGTACGGGAATGCTGCGCATTGCAGAGATGATTCGAGAAGCAGGCTTGGGTGACTTGGAAATTATTGATGGCGGAACAGAACTGCGCTTTAATATTTACAGGAAGCATAATGCGGGACAAACGCCTAAAGCAGAGCAAGTGTCGGGACAAACAACAGAACAAGCTTGTAAACAAGGTCGAAAAACAGAACAAGATACAGAACAAGTTGCTAAACAAGGTCAAAAAACAGAACAAGCTCAAGAAATTAAATTTAATAGTAGCGAAAAAAAGATTTTTGATTTACTAGAAAATAATAAATATATTACGATTAGCGAAATAGCTGATAAGTTAGGATGGGGCAGGTCTAAAGTAACGTATTATATTGAAAAGCTAAAAGCCAAAAGTGTTATCGAGCGAGTTGGCAGTAGTCAAAAGGGTTATTGGAAGATCAAGCTTTAAAATAATAGAAATGTGAATAGAAGAGGTAGAACACATGGATAAGAATGCAATCAAAAAATTTGCTGTATGGGCGCGTAAGGAGCTTATAGAGCGTGTAAGCAAGAAGGCGCTTGCTTACGGTATAACCGAGCATGAGGTGTACAATCCCGACGCGGACAGTGTGAACGGGCTTGTGCTTACTGCTGCGCAAAAAAAGGAGCGCAAGGCGCTGACAGAGCAGATTTTTGCCAAGGGCTACCAGCAGGTGATGGAGGAGGTTGCCTATACTTGGTTTAACCGCTTCTGTGCATTGCGTTTTATGGAAGTCAACGGCTTTTTGCCTTCGCTTGTCCGTGTGTTTACCAATGATAAAAACGAATTTCGTCCGCAGCTTTTAACAGAAGCGCTGGAATTGGATTTGCCGGGACTGGATAAGCAGAAAATTTATGAACTGAAAGAAGCAAATGCTGACGAGGAGCTGTACAAGTATCTTTTGATTACGCAGTGCAACGCTTTGAATGATGAGCTTCCGCGCATGTTCCAACGCATTGAGGATTACACGGAGCTACTGTTTCCGGATAACCTGTTGCGTGAGGGCAGCGTCATCGAGCAGATGATTACGCTGATTCCGGAGGAAGATTGGCAGGACGCTGTGCAGATCATCGGCTGGCTGTATCAATACTACAATATCGAGCCGAAGAAAGAGGTTTTTGCTAATCTGGATAAAAATATCAAGATTGGCAAAAATGATATTCCTGCGGCCACACAGCTTTTTACCCCCGACTGGATTGTGCGTTATATGGTAGAAAACAGTCTAGGACGATTAGTGACTAGTAATCAGTGTATAGTGGATAGTGAAAGTTCGATTAATGCTAAATTAACCACTAACAACTCTTCACTAAACACTACAAACTATCCACTAGCTGCTTGGAAGTACTATTTACCTGAGGCAGAGCAGGAGATAGTGAATAGTGGTCAGTGTTCAGTGGATAGTGAGAGTTCGGTTAATGCTAAACTAACCACTAACAACTTTTCACTAACCACTACCAAGTGCATTGATCCCTGCATGGGCAGCGGTCATATTCTTGCGTATTTGTTTGATGTGCTGATGGAAGTTTATCGCAGCGAGGGTTATCGTGACCGTGATGCGGTTAAGAATATTATCAACAATAACCTTTATGGTTTGGATATTGACGAGCGTGCGGCGCAGCTGTCATACTTTGCCGTGATGATGCAGGGACGCAAGTATGATAACCGCTTTTTGACACGCCATTACCAACCGCATATTTACGCTATCACCGAGTCCAACGGCATTGACAGAGAGCTGCTGGCTTATTTTGGTGTGGAGCTGGATGATTTGAACCGCGAAAACGCACTGAACCAGATCAACGGCTTGCTGGACGAAATGGAGGATGCCTGCGAGTATGGTTCGCTTATTACGGTGTCGGAATATGACTTTGCGCTGCTGCGCGATTTTGCTGCTGCCTATGATGCGGAGCAGAATTTGTTTGCCAGCGGTGCTTTAGCACCGTTGCAGGAACGCTTGCAGCAGCTTATTGCGGTGGCAGAAATGCTGGCGCGGAAGTATGAGGTTGTGGTGACTAATCCGCCGTATATGGGTGCGGGGAATATGGATGAAAAGCTCAGCAAGTACGTAAAGCAGCATTATCCGGACAGCAAGAGTGATTTGTTTGCTGTTTTTATGGAGGCTTGTCATAATATGACTGCTGAAAACGGTTATCAGGCGATGATTACCATGCATTCATGGATGTTCCTCAGCAGTTTTGAAAAGCTGCGTGCAAAAATTCAAAAGCAAAACATTGTAAATATGGTGCATCTTGGTGCCAGAGCCTTTGAAGAAATCGGTGGCGAGGTAGTACAGACAACAAGCTTTGTTTTGGCGAACAAGCATATTGATGGTTATAAAGGAACGTATTGTCGCTTAGTGGAACCGACAACACAAGCAGGCAAAGAAGAAATGTTTTTAGCAAAAGAAAATCGTTATGTTGCTTGCAGCGATAATTTCGCAAAAATTCCGGGAGCACCTGTGGCGTATTGGGTGAGTGATAGATTTAGAAAAGTATATGATAATCTCAAAGTTAAAGATGTTGCATTTACTGGTATTGGTATGAGAACAGGTGATAATAATAGATTCTTAAGAAAATGGTATGAGATATCTTTCTTGAAAATGAAGACAGATTCCAGTAATGCTAAAGAGGCCATGTATAGTGAAAGTAAGTGGTTTCCTTATAATAAAGGTGGGGAAAGTAGACGTTGGTATGGAAATAATGAATATGTTGTCAATTGGGAAAATGATGGAAAGGAAATAAAAGATAATACAAGAGAAAAGTATCCGCAATTAGGGGATGATTTAGGTTGGAAAATAAGTAATGAAAAATATTATTTTAAACCAATTTTAACTTGGTCATTTATTAATTCGTCAAAATTTATGGGTGTAAGACTTAAAGAAAAAGGTTGTATATCCGATGTAGCAGGTTCGATGATTGTACCTAGAGTAGTTTGTTTGGATTATCTTGCAGGTTTATTGTGTTCTAAAGTGTGTGAGCGAATAATAAACGTAGCAAATCCTACATTGAATGTTCAAGTAAAAGATATAGCTAATATTCCAGTGATCTTGGATTTTCAATTTCATGGGCTACTAGTCGAAAAAGTGCAAGAGTGTATTGCTTTAAGCAAATCCGACTGGGATTCTTTCGAAACCTCTTGGGATTTTGCAGAGCATCCGCTATTAGTGACTAGTGGTCAGTGTATAGTGAATAGTGAAAGTTCGGTTAATGTCAAACTAACCACTAACAACTTTTCACTAACCACTAACAACTCTCTACTCTCCACTATTGCGCAAGCATACCAACGTTGGCAAGCAGTATGCAACGAACGCTTTGCACAGCTCAAAGCCAATGAAGAAGAACTCAACCGCATTTTTATCGATATCTACGGACTGCAGGACGAATTAACTCCTGAAGTAGAGGAGAAGGACGTAACAGTACACCGCATCTTTGACAGCAAGGACGATGTGCCGGAAGCAATGAAAGGCAGCAATTATATCCTCACGCAGCAGCAGGTAGTAAAAAGCCTCATCAGCTACGCCGTAGGCTGTATGTTCGGGCGCTATAGCTTGGATAAGCCGGGATTGGTTTATGCAGGCGGTGAAATTAGTGATCAGTGGATAGAGATTAGTGGTCAGTATTATTTGCGTGAGGTGGTAGAAAAATATGTCGCTCAAGAGTTACAAAGAACTTACAGTATGGCAGAAATCAATGTTGCTGACGGAGGAGATTTACCGATTGGTGAGATTACTGCCACGAGAGGAGCTATATTCACTTTCGGATCAGATGCGAAGAGCAGCAATATCAATTCCGTCCAATATTGCAGAGGGACAAGCAAGAAGCTCTACGAAGGCATTCGTGAGCTTTCTGTTAATAGCCAAGGGATCAAATGCGGAGCTGGAAACACAGCTTATGATTTGTGTTCGCCTGAAATTCTTGGAGCAATCGCAAGCGGAACCGGCTCTGAGCTTGTTCAGCGAGGTTGGCAAGATGCTGACAGTATTGATTGGCAAGCTATACACTGTAAACTGACCACTAATCACTATGGAGCAGATAAGGATGCGATTATTCCCATCAGCGATAACGAATACTTTAACGATGATATCGTGGCACGCTTTGTAGAATTCATCAAAACTGCCTTTGGTGCTGATGAAAAAATGTTGGAAGAAAACCTGAACTTTATCGCCTCAGCGTTGGGCGGCAACGGCAGTGCGCGTGACGTAATCCGTGCATATTTTAACAACGGCTTTTATGCTGACCATTGCAAAACGTACCAGAAGCGACCGATTTACTGGCTTTTTGACAGCGGTAAAAAGAATGGCTTCAAGTGCTTGATTTACATGCACCGCTACCAAAAGGATACCATTGCGCGTATCCGTACAGATTATCTGCATGAGCAGCAATCACGCTACCGCACGGCAATCAGTGACCTGCAAAACCGCATCGACAACGCTGCAAGTACAGGAGTGCGCGTAAAACTGCAAAAGCAGTTGGCAACCGTGCAGGCACAGGTGGAGGAAGCACGTCTTTACGAGGAAAAAATCCATCACCTTGCCGACCAAATGCTGGAAATGGATTTGGATGACGGTGTGAAGCACAATTATGCCATCTTTAAGGATGTACTGGCGAAGATTAAATAGGAAATATCTAAAAATAAAATAAGAAATAAAATACAGCGAAAGATAAAACAATAAATACACTGAAAACAAATAAAACAAAACAAGAAAAACGCTCAAAAAGCGAAAGATATTTTTGAACGTTTTTTGCTAAACGAACAAGACGATATTCTGAGAAAGACAAAGTTGGCCTCAAGGACATGAATTGTGACGCTTTCAACGAGAAAAATGTGCTTGCTTAGTTATCCACAGCGTAGTATAATGGTTGTAGGACAAAAAGAAAGGAGGAAACAAGATGCTTGAAGGGTTCGAACTGTACAATATGACTACTGGCGTTGCATCGATATCTATATCGGAAAACGGCGTTGGATTCAGCAAGGCGGCTGTGATGAAAATGAACAAGTGCGAATACACTAAAGTTTTCATTGACAGAGAAAACAAACGATTTGCAATACAAGCTGCTGAACGAAATTCTGACGGATCAGTGCAATTTTTCAATAAGCAGAAATCCGGTTCTGTACGTTGGAACAATAAAGAATTACTAAAAACGCTGGCGCAGATAATGAATTGTGATTTCAAAAAGAAAGTCTACAAAGTTGACGGTGACTATTATCCTAATGAAAAGGCAATGATTTTTGACTTAAAAAAAGCTGAATTGCAAACGAAATAATAAGGAGGTAAATTTGTTTACGGAAAAATACGAGAAATATCTTGTATTGACAAAAGAAAAAAGCACCTCAAAGATTGTTGGCGCAATCAATGAAGTGCTTAGAGTTCGGATGTTAATAATAACACCCAGAGACAATGTTATTATGCCACATCCGAGCTCAATTTACAAGCTTTTACACTTAAAAAGTGTAACGGATGTGCTATTTTTATACCATTTTTACGGTAAAATAGCGCAAAGTGTAAATTTTAGTAAAGTGAGGTATTAATGATGAAACAAATTACAACAAAGGTTAAGTTAGAGAATGGTTCGGTTACAAGAAAATGTGTAAATATGTTATCTCTGCTTAATCTCAACGTAATGAACCTATTAAATAAGACTAAACTCGTTGGATATTTGGGTATTCCGCAAATTAAATGCGACACTATGGTATATCCGGACTATTTTGCTACATATCGAGAAAAGAGCTTATATACTAAATCTAAAATGGCAGGCGTTTGTTTTTACTCTTATGATGTAGAATTTGATGGTATAAACGGATTGTTTAATGCTATTTATTATAATAACAAAAAGAGACTTGAGTATTTTAAAGAAAGATTTAAAAACATTAAGTTTATAGTTACACCTGACTATTCAGTATTTGGTGATATGCCTGTTATTGAAAATTTATATAGGATATACAGATCTAGAATAGTTGCTTTGTGGTTTGTTTTTGAATTACATGCTGTTGTTATTCCTAATATATCATATGCAGATAGTGAAGACTTTTCAGTGTATTTTAGTGGTTTGGAAACATGTAGTGTAGTTGCGTTTAATGCTAAAGGGCATATTAGACGTAAGCAGGAAAGAAATTTGCTGAAGGCTGCGGTTAAATATGCTGTGGATAACTTACCGTTGAAAACTATACTGGTATACTCTGCTTGTGGTAAAGATGCAACGTGTTTTAAATTATTTAATTATGCCATGGAAAAAGGAATTATAGTTCGCATTGTTAATAATTCTCTCCGGGAACGTAATATGTTAAGGAGGGGGTTATAATGGGTTGTGGTTTAACCAGCGGATTAACTTCAGGAAAACAGTTAACTTTAGAACAGGAAAGTTTAAATATACAAATTGCGGATAATGAAGCAAAAGTACGTGATGATTATATTAAAAATATACTACCTGTTACTTCTCCGATACAAATACCAAGTAATGCTAGAATTCTGGTTCAGAATAAAGACTTCTGCAGTCAGATTAAGTATCAATGGACGTGTGATGGATATAATTACACTTGTCATTGGCATACACGTACACCTAATGCTCCTAGTGATCAAGGAGATAGTTGGGTTATTGAGAGATATTTGCCTGGGATTGGCGCAGGACCTGATGTTAGACCTGCAAAAAGAGAATTACTCGTTGGAGAAGATCAGTGGGTATCAAAAGCAAAATGGGATGAAGCAATTAGAGCTAGGAAGCAATGTATAATAACGGAAGCACAAAGGGAGATATTAAATAATGTATATTGGAAGCTTAAGAATAACTATGACTTCTATAATGGTTTTGAAGGTGAAGGAAAAGTCATCCTTAGTATAAAAAACAATAAGGACTTGACGATTCAGATTTGGGATGGATATTTTGAGGATATCTTTAGTAATCCGATATTTAATAATGATGGTTGGCAAGGCTTTACTAGAGATTATCAAGAAGGTATTGGTGCATTCTCTGGAGATGACGATAATATTATTATTAATCTGCAGGAGTATATTGATGATTTGAAGCAATATATCGGGAAAAGTCAGTCTTATGACGAAACTGATGATTGTCTTGAATTCCTGATTGCATTTTTTGAGCAGGCGCGAGATAATCACGATTGTATCGAACTGCGTATTTTTTGATTAAAAACTCTCTGAAGGCTTATTGATAGCTTTCAGAGAGTTTTTTCTATACTTGTTTATGTGTTATAATATACCTATAAATTAATGACGAGATAATAATAATTATACCATCTTTAAGGATGTACTGGCGAAGATTAAGTGAGGGAGTACGTGAAAAATTTATAAATAAGAAGATATATAGCTTTTATTTTTTACTATTTGTTTTGCAATTTTTTTTCGCTAATAACAGGAAGGTGAGAATATGCCGGAAAACCAAAATATCGAATGGAAAAGTAAATGGAAAGACGAGTACTTGGAATGGATTTGTGGTTATGCTAATGCCCAAGGTGGAAAAATTTATATTGGCTGTGATGATAATGGTAATATTATTGGCTTGCCAAATGCACGTAAGCTGTTAGAGGATATTCCAAATAAAATAAGAGATGCTATGGGCATTATTGTCGGTGTGAATCTTTTGGAAAAAGGTGGGAAGTATTATCTGGAAATTGATGTTCCGTCTTATCCTATTGGTATTTCTTGCAAGGGGATTTATTACTATCGTAGTGGTAGTACCAGACAAATTCTTACCGGTCCTGCATTAGAAGCATTTTTGTTGCGTAAACGCGGTGTTACTTGGGATAATCTGCCTTTACCGGCTTTTTCGCTAAAAGATGTAGATGATAAAGTTGTTGAATACTTTAAACAGCTTGCAGCTAAAAAAGGGCGTATTGATAAAAGTGTTTTGGATGATTCTAAAGCTGAATTAATGGAAAAGTTGCATTTGATGAATGGAGATTATCTTACTAATGCAGCAATGCTTTTGTTTAGTAAGGATCCGGAAAAATGGCAGCTTGGTGCTTATGTAAAAATAGGTTACTTTGAAACTGATGCTGAATTGATATATCAGGATGAAATCCATGGTTCTCTATTAGAACAAGTGGATAAAATTGTAGAATTAGTATACCTTAAATATATGAAAGCTAAAATTTTCTATGAAGGCATGCAACGAATTGAACGATATTTTGTTCCTGAGGATGCTTTGCGTGAGGCAATCTTAAATGCATTGTGTCATAAACAGTACCAATCCGGTGTGCCCATACAGATTAGCGTTTACGAGGATAAGTTATATATCGCTAATTGTGGCTGTTTACCGGATAATTGGACATTGCATAATTTAATGCAAAAACATGCTTCTGCTCCTTATAATCCTAATCTGGCACATGTATTTTACTTGGCTGGTTTTATTGAAAGTTGGGGACGTGGTATTGAAAAGATTTGCTCTGCTTGTAAAAATGCTGGGGTTCCGTTGCCTCAATATACAATTAATCCTGGAGATATAATGATACAATTCTGTGCTCCTGAGGAGTTAGTGGTACATTCTGCTACACCTAGAGTGACGGAGAAAACGAATGATAGGGTAATAAAAAAGGTAATAGAAAATCTCGACAAAAAATCCTTGAAAATACTGAAGCTTCTTGTAGAAGATCCAGGCTATACATATTTGAAATTAGCTAAAGAGACATCTTTAAGCCAAAAAACTATATATATGCGTTTAAAAAGAATGCAGGAAGAAGGGCTGATAGAGAGAGTAGGTTCTGCTCGCAACGGCTATTGGAAAGTAATTGTAAGGTAGGTAAAAGGTAATAGAAAGGTAGGTAAAAAGTAATAGAAAGAATATAAAGATGTCAATTATGCCATATTTAAGGATGTACTGGCGAAGATTAAGTGAGGGAGTACGTGAATAGTGGATATTGAATATATTACTAAAGAACTCAATAAAAAATTTGCGGCACCGCTGAAGGAATATTATCCCAGAAGAGTAGTCTTTTGGTATGATCCCGATAAGGAATTTGCCGAGGATGTGCAGGAGCTTGTTTTGGACAATGCCAAGGTTTTTGCGCTGACCGGCAGCAACAGCTTTGAGGCGAAGTTGACGCTGCACAGAGATGCTGTAAGCAATTATCTGCTTTATTGTCCGCTGGCATATAAAAATATTGCGGATAACTGGCTGCTCGATGTAGAGCTATACAGTGAGGAGTTCCGTGCCGATGTGATATCCTTGTGGATGGAGGAGCTGCATATACCCGGTGAAGAAAACCTGCGCAAGCATGTGCAGCAGAATAAAAAATTCTTTAACGCCAAGGAACGCCGCAGCAAATTTGCCGCTTTAATCCCAAGTGTAACTACTTCTAAGCAGATTTATCTGGGCATTATGGCAGTTTTGACAGGCAGCAAGGAAGCAACACTGCAGGAAATTGTAAAAACTATTCTCTGTGATAACCTTGATAATGAAATTAATGCTGCCTATCAGGCATTGGTGAATTACGGCTGCCAAGGCGCGTTACACAGAATGGTTGCTACAGATATAGGCTACAGCGAGGGTGACGATTTCAGCATCAAAGAGCTGGCACGCCATATAATTGTATCTGCGCTTGCCAAAACAGTGCGCGAAGAAGCGCTGACAGGCTTAAATGCATACTTTGCAGGCACGAAGCAGGCTTTTTGTTATGATTTGGTTGCGGAATGGATGCGCAGCGATAAGGCTGCACAATATTATGACGTGGCGCAGACAATTGAACGCGACCTTGATTTGCAGAAGCTGTTGGGAAGCATGGCAAAGGAAGAGATACTGCATATAGATTGCCTGCCGTGTATCAATGAATGTATTTTGAAGCAGATGCTTGGCGATGTTGCACATAACATTATTGATGTAAAGGGAATTGAACAGGCTGTGGATGCACGCAAGCCGCTTTTATGGTACAGCCTTTACGACTATTTTTATGAAGCATTGCTGGCGGTGGCGCAGATGCAGGATTTTTATATGCAGCATGGCGCAGGCTTCCATATGACGGATCCGGCAGAAATCTGGCAGAACTATTGTGATGATTTCTATAAGATGGACAGCTATTATATGAGCTTCTATCAACAGTACCGCAATGTTAAGCAAAGCACGTACAATGAGTTGGATGATTTGTTTAAACAGGCTGCAGAGGTAGTTGATAACCTGTATAACAATTGGTATCTTGCAAATCTGACGCAAAATTGGACAAATGCTGCAGGAAAGCAGCTCGCTGAAACAGGTTACATTGAAGGCATTGAGCAGCAGACAGATTTCTATGAAAAGCACGTTGCTCAGGCTACTAGCAGAACCTTTGTCATCATCTCGGACGCTATGCGTTATGAGGTTGCTGCAAGCCTGAGCAGAGAGCTGGAGCAGGAGATGCAGGGAAGCGTGAGCCTGACGGCCTGCCAAGGAATCTTCCCGACAGTGACGCATTTTGGTATGGCTGCACTTTTACCGCATAAGGAATTAAGCGTGGAGGCTGGCGAAAAGCAGGTAGCAGTACTGGCTGACGGCATGAGCACGAATGCTGATTACAGGCAAAAGGTTTTGCAGGCATATAATCCTAACAGTGTAGCAATACCTGCGAAAAAACTGCTGGAGGAAAAGCGCGAGCAGCGCAAAGCAAGAGTCAAGGGCATGGATGTTGTTTATATCTATCACGATGTTATAGACAGCAACAGCCATAACGATAATCCTGATACCTGTGCAGCGTGCAGGACAACAATTAACGAAATCAAAAATATTATGCGTATCATTGTGAATGACTTTGGCGGTTCACATATTATCGTAACAGCAGACCATGGCTTTTTGTATACGCATCGCGAGCTGACGGAAAGCAATAAGACTGACGTCAAGGACTTCAGGGAGCAGGCTGTGGAGATGGGCAGACGCCATGTAATTCTTGCGTCCGGTATAACGCCGGAATATTTGCTGCCAGTGAAACTTGTTGCCGGTGATGGAAAGTTGCGTGGCTTTGCTGCGCGAGAAAGCATTCGCCTGAAATCCAGCGGCAAAAGCACTAAGTTTGTGCATGGCGGCGTATCCTTGCAGGAAATGGCAGTGCCGATTATCGATTTTGCGTATTACCGTAACAGCAGCGTGGGCTATAAACAGAACAAGGACAAATTTGATGCGAAGCCTGTAGCCTTAGGCTGTAATTTTACGGGCAACACAATTAATAATCCTGTTTTCAGTCTGAGCTTTTATCAAAAAGAGCCTGTAGCATTGAACAGACTGGCAACAAACTACAAGCTGTACTTTACTAATATTGCAGGCAAGCCTATCTGCCAGCCTTGTATTATCGTTGCTGATAAAATATCTGCCAATGAACAAGAGCGTATTTTCAAGGTTCATTTCAGTTTACATAATCAACCGTATGATAAAAAAGAAAAGTATTATCTTATCATTGAAGCGGCGAATGGCAGTATTTATAAGCAGATTGAGTTTACGATTGATATAGCCTTTGATTTTTAAAGTAAAAATCCGATAGGTTTTACAAGTACCACAATTCCCCCCTACAAAGGAGGTTATTAATCATGTACAATAAATATCTTGCGGAGCTGAGCAAAGAGCAGCTTTTGGAGCTGATTGAGCTTTACGCGAAAAACTGGCTGGCGCATGACGGCGTCTGGTTTCAGTCGATTGAAGGCAAATTCGGTATGGCGGAGGCCATGTACCATGATGAGGAGGCGTGGAAGCGCTTTACCGTTATCGAAGCCAAGCGTATCAAGAAGTTTTTGCAGCTGCCGGAGAATCCCGGCTTAGAAGGTCTGGAGCAGGCACTGCACTATCGCTTTTACGGCAATCTGAACGAGCATGAATGTATCCATGACGGCAACATGCTTGTTTACCGCAACCGCGACTGCCGTGTGCAGACGGCGCGCAGCCGCAAGGGGATGCCGTATCATCCTTGCAAATCGGTCGGCATTTACGAATACAGCGGTTTTGCAGCTACGATTGACGCGCGCATTAAATGCCGTTGCCTGAGCTGCTTCCCTGATTGTACGGAAAGTCCTGACGGCTGTGCGTGGGAATTTTATCTGGAAGAAGAGTAGAATATTTGCTGATGTAAAATTTAAATGGGCATATGTCAAAAAATATAATTGACATATGCCCGTTTCACTTATATAATGGACTTAGAGAGGAGGAAATCAGATGCCTAGAAAAGTGAAATGCAGAAAGGTTTGCCATTACCCGCAAACGCTGGAGTTTTTACCGCAAAACAATAATGCAGAGCAGGAGCCTATTGTTCTTACCGTTGACGAATACGAAGCGATACGACTGATTGACAGGCGCGGTATGAGTCAGGAGCAGTGTGCTGCCTTTATGCAGATTGCGCGGACGACAGTGCAGCGTATTTACGAAACGGCGCGCAAGAAGCTGGCGGATTTTGTTGTGGAAGGACGGCCGCTGCGTATTGAAGGCGGAGATTTCCGGCTCTGTAACGGCAGCAGTACAGGCTGCGGCTGTGTTGATTGCTTTAAGCAAAAATTATATGAAAAATATAAGGAAAAGGGAGAAGATATCATGAGAATTGCAGTAACCTACGCTAACGGAGAGATTTTTCAACATTTCGGACATACCGAGGAGTTTAAGGTTTATGATGTGCAGGACGGCAAAGTTGTTGCGTCCGAGGTTGTGGATACCAACGGCCAAGGTCATGGTGCGTTGGCAGGTGTATTGACCGCTCTGAAGGCAGACGTTCTGATTTGCGGCGGTATCGGCGGCGGTGCGCAGATGGCTTTGGCTGCTGCAGGCATTAAGCTGTACGGCGGCGTAAGCGGCAGCGCGGATGTAGCGGTAGAGGCTTTGCTGGCAGGCAATTTGGACTACAACCCCGCTGTTAAATGCAATCACCACGGTGAGCACGGCAAAGGTCACACCTGTGGCGAGCATGGCTGCGGCGGTCATCACTGATATAAGATAAACAACGAATACATTATTACAAAGGAGGCCTGATGTAAATGGCGATTATTGTAAACCCGACGGCTGCAGAGTTCAAGCAGATGCTGGCCGAAAAGAAAACCTTCCTGGCAGATTTTTATGCGACCTGGTGCGGTCCCTGCAAGATGCTCAGCTATGTGCTGGAGGATATTGCTAAAGAGATGGGCGAGCGTATAGACATCGTGAAGATTGATATAGATAAGGAGCCGGAGCTGACGGAGGAAATGGATATAACCATTATTCCCGGTCTGTTTTTTATTAAAAACGGCGAGGTTGCTTCGCGTTACGCAGGCTTTCTGCCGAAGGAACGCCTGCAGGCAAGACTGGAAAAGCTTTTGGGCAACGAGCCGCCGGTGGAGCAGGCTCCCGATAGAAGCTATGATCTGATTATTATCGGCGGCGGTGCTGCCGGCCTGACGGCAGCTGTTTATGCGCGTCGTGCTGGCTTGAAGACTTTGGTGCTGGAATCCTTTGCTCCCGGCGGCAAGCTGATAAAAACCTTTGAGATTGAAAACTGGCCCGGCATCAAGAACGTCAACGGCTCCCAGCTGGCCTACGATATTTATGAGCAGGCTATGGCGTTGGGTACGTCCTATCTTTATGAGAAGGTTGCAGCGCTGGAGGTTGACGGTGTGGAGCGACGTGTGCGCTGCGAAAGCGGTGCGGAGTTTACGGCGCCTGCTGTGATTATCGCTACCGGTACTGTGGAGCGCTTGCTGAATATTCCCGGTGAGCAGGAGATGATCGGCCGCGGCATCAGCTTCTGTGCTGTCTGCGATGCGGCGTTCTACCGCAATAAGCCGGTAATTATTGTGGGCGCAGGCAATGCTGCCTTTGAGGAATCACTGTATCTTGCGGAATTTGCGTCGAAGGTTACGATTCTGGCGCGTCGCGATGTCATCAGTGCGGAGCAGATTACGCAGGATAAGGTGGCCGCTAATCCGAAGATTGAAGTGCTGACCTGGCGTGTACCGCAGGAGGTTATTATTGAAAATAATCGCGTTGCGGGCCTCAAGGTGCTCAACAAACAGACGGGAGCAATAGAAACGATGCTTGCAAAAGGCGTATTCCCGTATATCGGTGCGGACCCTGTTACAGAGTTCTGCCGTGATTTGGGTATTACCAATGACAAGGGCTATCTTGTTGTGCACAGCGATATGTCAACTGCAATTCCTGGTGTGTATGGCGCCGGTGACGTGTGCGACAAGGTGCTGCGTCAGGTTGTTACGGCAACTAATGACGGCGCTATTGCTGCTCAGAGCGCGCTTGCGTATTTGCGTTAAAGGACGTGTGGCGTTATGAAAAGATTTGCGGTGGTAAACGAGGACAGATGCGTTTCCTGCGGTGCCTGCACGCAGGTGTGCCCGCGTCAGGCAATAAGTGTATATAAGGGATGCTTCGCAAGGGTAGACAAGGAGCGCTGCGTTGGCTGCGGCCTCTGCGCCAAAACCTGTCCCGCAGGCAGCATCAGGGTGGCGACAGATGGCTAAGAAAGTACAGCATTGGTATGATTATCTTTGGCTATGGCCGGTAATTTATTTCGCTTTGGGATTTTTCAATATTCTTTTTGCTTGGTTGGGAATGATTGATTTTATGGTGCCTGTTTTACTGGCACTTTTTGGCGGCAACAAGCTGTTCTGCAACCGTTACTGCGGACGCGGTTTACTTTTAGCAAAGCTGGGCGGCGATTGGAAGTGGTCGCGTAATCGTGCTACGCCGGAGCTTTTGGTCGCCAAATGGTTCCGCTTCGGCTTTCTGTGCTTCTTTATGGCTATGTTTGGCAACATGCTTTGGCAGACCTATCTTGTAGCAACGCAGGCGCAGTCTTTGCGCGAGGTAGTGACACTGCTCTGGACGTTTAAGGTTCCCTGGGCGTGGGCCTACACTGCCGGCAGCTCTTCGGCGTGGGTTGCGCAGTATGCCTTTGGCTTTTACAGCGTAATGCTGACCTCTATGCTGCTTGGCTTGGCAGTAATGGCGCTGTTCAAGCCGAGAACCTGGTGTACCTTTTGTCCGATGGGTACTATGACGCAGATGATTTGCAAAATGAAAAAATAGCTTGCGGAAATATCTAAGCATATGCAAAAAGACCTCCTGTAGTCAGTTGAAAAAATCTGCTTACGGGAGGTCTTTTATGCGTAAAAAAACACAGCAGACGCTGAATCTGCTGCGTATTAAAGATTGAATTTGATGTTATTATAAAGGCTTATTCCTGCCAGCCCTTGCACAAATCTACCCAGCCTTGGCAGTTGGCGCTGTACTGCTCCAATTCGTCCGGAGTAAGCTCAATAGCGCTGTTGTGGCTGCCGCAGGCAGGGAAGAAGGTTACAAAGCGTTTGAGGGAAACGTCAAGATAAACCTTAACGCCGTCGTTAATACCGAAGGGGCAGACACCGCCGATAGCATGGCCGATATCAGGCTCTACTTCGTCAGCAGTCAGCATCTTGGCCTTGCAGCCGAAGAAATGCTTATATTTGGCATTATCTACCTTGGCATCGCCTGCTGTGACGATGAGGATAACGCTGTCATCATGCAGCTTAAAGGAAAGGGTTTTGGCAATGCGCGCAGGATCACAGCCTGCTGCCTGTGCTGCCAGCTCTACAGTAGCGCTGGAGGTTGCAAACTCTATGATACGATTATCTGCATTAAATTGTTTCAAGTATGTACGAACCTTTTCTATAGACATGACAAAAGCCTCCCTTAAAAATGCTTACTGAAAATTATCAGCTAAAAAATCACAGCAATCGTCCAGCTCTGCTACATGGCAGTTCGCCAGCTTGCCTGCGTCGCAGGCTGCGGCCAAGGACGGGTTAATCGGCAGGCGGGCGAGCACCTTCAAGCCGTAGGCATCGGCAGTTTCTGCCAGATGGCTGGGGCCGAAGATTTCGTAATCCTTGCCGTTATCCGGGCAATGGAAGTAAGCATAGTTTTCAATCAGACCGAGAATCGGAATGTTCATCATGCGCGCCATTTTTACTGCCTTGGCAACAATCATGGAAACAAGCTCCTGCGGAGAGGTTACGATGATAATGCCGTCAACAGGCAAGGATTGGAATACGGTCAGCGGTACGTCACCGGTTCCCGGCGGCATATCAACAAACATAAAGTCTATATCTGTCCAGATGGCATCGCTCCAAAATTGCTTTACCATACCGGCGAGCAGAGGCCCGCGCCAAACAACAGGGTCAGAATCATTCTTCAAAAACATATTGGCAGAAAGCACCTCCAGACCGCAGGGAGCAGTCAGAGGCAGAATACCGATTTCGTTGGCTTTGGCTTTGCCGTTTACGCCCAGGTTGTGTCCCATGGACGGACCGGTGATATCAGCATCCAAAACAGCACAGCGCTTACCGCGGCGCTGCATGCTGCTTGCTAAAAGACCGGTGATGAGGGACTTGCCTACACCGCCCTTGCCGCTGACTACGGCGATAACCTTTTTAACGCTGCTCATCGGGTTGAGCTGCGCACGGAAATCAGTTGCCTGTGTTTTTTCAGCTGCTGCGGAAGGACAGCCTTCACAGCTGCTGCGGCCGCAGGAAGATGCATTGCTGCATTGTTGTTCGTTAGACATAAATTACACCTTACTCTCTAATTGATTATGAATAAATTTATTAGTTAGCTTTTCTTACAGCCTTCAGCAGCAGGCCTACAGCGATACCGCCGAAGCAGGGAACAACCCAGCCGAAGCCGATGTCAAACAGCGGCAGGTTCTGCGCCAGGAAGTTATCCAAGGCCATGAAGCGGATGTTGGCAACGCGCAGACCGTCGAAAATGGCGAAAATAGTCGTCAGTGTCAGGCAGAGACGGAAGGTCAGCTGGTCATCATGGATAATAACACGGCCGATGTTGAGAATTACAAGAGCGATGATAATCGGATAGAGCATGCAGATAACAGGAATGGAGAACTTGATGATATTTTCCAGACCGAAGTTTGCTACTACCAGACTGAAAGCAGAGATGAAGAATACCAGTCGCTCGTATTGCATACGGTTATTGCTAAGCTCGGAGAAGTAACCGGAGATAGCGGTTGTCAGACCGATGCTGGTGGTGAGGCAGGCAAAGAAGATAATCAAAGCCAAGACAATCTGACCGCCGAAGCCCATGTAGTAGGTACAGATTTTGCTGAGCAGAGTTGCACCGTTAGGGATAACACCGAAAATGTTGATGCTCAGTGCGCCGGTGTAAGCCAATGCCGCGTAGATGATGGCTAGGAAGAAGGCTGCAATCAGGCCGGCGTAGGAGCAGAGCTTGGTCAGAACCTTTTTATCGGTAATGCCTTGAGCTTCGATAGCCTTGATGGTAATGGAGCCGAACAGAATTGCTGCCAGAAGGTCCATGGTGTTGTAACCTTCCTGGAAGCCGCGGAAGAACGGAGATGCAGTAAAATCCGGATTAGGCATTTTCAGGCTGCCGGCAGGATTTACGAAAACGCAGACTACGAGGACTGCCAGACAAATTAAAAGCATGGGGGACAAAAATTTACCGATATGACCGATAATTTTTGAAGGATTAATGGAAAAGAAATAGGTCAGGACGAAAAAGAAAACGGTGTATACTGGCAGGCCGATAGCTTCGCAGGAAGCAGGCAGCAGGCTGTGAATACCGGTGTCAAAGGAAACGGCAGCGGTACGCGGAATAGCGAACAGCGGGCCGATAGCCAGCGCGCAGAGAATGGTAACGGCGCGGGCATACAGGGGATGCATAGGCATAGCAATGGAGTCCGGGTTATCGCTTTGCTTCATAGCCATAGCGAGTACACCCAACAGCGGGAAGCCGACACCGCTCAGGCAGAAGCCGAGCATGCCCCAGCCGATGTTGTCGCCTGCCATTTGTCCCAGAACAGGCGGGAAAATTAAGTTACCGGCACCAAAGAAGAAGGAAAATAACATCAGGCCGATAGGGATGATTAATGAAAGATTGATTTTATCGTTTTGCATTAAGTGCTCCTTTTTTTACTACCTTAATTAAAAGAGTAGTCTTTATTTTGAAATCATAGAAAAAGCCACCTAGTCCGTCAGGAGCATAGATGGCTTTTAAAGGCTTATTTTACCAGCAGACGGAAATATTTCTTTTTACCCTTACGGATTAACAGGCTCTTATCTGCATCAAACATGTCTGCGCTCAGGCATGCTTCCGCATCCTGCAGGACAGTGTCTGCTACAGTCAGGCCGCCTTGGGCGATTAATTGACGAGCTTCACGCTTGCTGCTGAAAACCTTAGCGGCAGTCAGTACATCAATAATCTTGGCAGTCATGTCTTCGGGGGTAATTTCAATTGCCGGTACGTTGCTCATGTCGCTGGCATTGCCGCCGAAGAGAGCTTCGGTAGCTTCCTGCGCCTGACGCGCTGCTTCTTCGCCATGAACAAGCTTGGTAACCTCATAGGCCAGTACTTTTTTAGCTTCGTTGATAGCTGCATCCTTCAGTGCGCTCAGACGGCGAACCTCATCCATCGGCAGGAATGTCAGCAGGCACAGGCAGTTTTCTACGTCGCTGTCTGCAACATTGCGCCAGTATTGATAGAAATCATACGGAGAGGTTTTTTCCGGGTCAAGCCACAGAGCACCCTTTTCGGTTTTGCCCATTTTGCGGCCATCGCTGGTGGTCAGGAGCTTGCAGGTCATGCAGTATGCAGGCTTTTGATCCTTGCGGCGGATTAATTCTACGCCGGCAAGCATGTTGGACCATTGGTCGTCGCCGCCCAGCTCCATAATGCAGTTATGGTCATGGTGCAGCTTCCAGAAGTCGTAGCCCTGCATAATCATATAGTTGAATTCAAAGAAGGTAAGGCCTTTTTCCCAACGCTTTTTGAAGCATTCGGCAGCCAGCATACGGTTAACGGTAAAGTGTACGCCAACCTCGCGCAGCAGCTGAACATAGTTCAGGTCTAACAGCCAATCGGCATTGTTTACAATGATAGCCTTGTCTTCACCGAAATCAATGAAACGGCTCATCTGCTTTTTGAAGCAGGCGATGTTGTGAGCAATGAATTCCGGTGTGAGCATTTTACGCATTTCGTCCTTGCCGCTGGGGTCACCGACCATGCCAGTGCCGCCGCCTAACAGTACGATAGGACGATGGCCTGCGCGTTGCATATGGCTCATCAGCATCAGGGCGATGAAGTGGCCTACATGCAGGCTGTCCGCGGTGGGGTCAAAGCCGATATAAAAGGTGATTTTTTCCTTCTCTAATAATTCTTTAATCTCGTCTTCATGGGACATTTGCTTAATAAAGCCACGTTCCATAAGTACGTCATAAACAGACATCAGATAACCTCCTTACAATTTAAGCTGTAAAAACAGCCTAGGCGATATATATAAACTACATTATACAATATGTGGATGTTTTTAGCAAACAAAAAAACTTTTTTGCAAGTAAAAAGGCTGATATGCAGAAAAATATTCTGGATATCAGCCGAAAGTGTAAAGTTTTATTCCAAATGAGATGTGCAGTGCGGGCAACGTGTTGCGTCATCGGCAATCTCGGATTTGCAGTAAGGGCACAGACGCGGTTCCGGTGCAGGCGCCGGTTCCGGAGTAAGCTTGTTGATTTGGCGAATCATCAGGAAGATGACAAAAGCGAGAATCAGAAAATCCAGTACGGAATTAATGAAGCTGCCGTAAGCGAGCACAGGCGCACCTGCCTTTTTTGCTGCCTCCAGTGTAGCATATTCCTTGCCGTTGAGGCTGATAAACAGATTGGAAAAATCCATCTTGCCAAGCGCCATGCCTAATGGAGGCATAACGACATCGTTTACCAGCGAGCTGACGATTTTGCCGAAAGCACCGCCGATGATAACGCCGACAGCCATATCTATAACATTACCACGCATAGCAAATTTTTTAAAATCTTCTTTTATAGACATATATGAACACTCCTCGTCAAATGTATTTTTTATAGTATTCTCTTTTAATGCTAAATTTCCTGCTGCTTGACGAAAAAGTGCTTGTGACATATAATAAAAGGGAATAAATTCTGCGTTATGCAGGTTCATTTAGTTAGATATAGAGATGGAGGAAGAATTATGCGTGACGATTTAGTAGTACCTGGCGAAGGCGAGGAGAATTATGTCCTGGCCCGTGATGCCAGAGTTGTGACTGTACCGTTCTCTCCCTTGGAAGAACGTATGCAGAAGGAAAAACCGGAGGTGTTTGCACGTCTGCAAAAGCTGAAGGAAATTATCGGTGAGGAAACCTTCAAGCGCCTGGTAAGCAAGGTGCATAACATCAACTATGCTGATACCCGTATCATGCTTGTTGCTGAAAACGAGCTGCACCGTACCAACATTGAAAGAGAGATTTTACCGGCTATTGCTGAGGCTTTTGAGGTTACCAGCATCCGCGTTGTTACCCAAGGATAAAATTTTTTAAAAAAAGTGTTGACAAAAGCTTAAAGATGCTTTATAATTACATTCGTTGCTGATGAACAGCAACAACAAATGTCGGGGCGTGGCGCAGTTTGGTAGCGCGCTTGTTTCGGGTACAAGAGGCCGTGAGTTCGAATCTCGCCGCCCCGACCAAATTTAAAACTTAGGAACCGCATGAGAATGCGGTTCTTTTTGTATTTGCGACTAAGGTGCGACGATTTTTACCGTTTTGAGTTGGCATTGCTACCTGGGGACAATTTGTCCCTATGTAAGTCCCAAGCTCGGGATCTCTTTTGCGTATTTTTTTAGGTAGTCTGTTGGGTTAACGCTAAATGTATTGTTGGCCCGGTGACGGAATTGTGTGCTGCGCGGTGAACGGACGCGAAAACCGACAGCAAGAATGACGTCAAGGCTCTAAAGACTATTGTGGTGCCTGAATTTAAGCAACCGGTGTAGATAAATTGATTTCTAGAGAATATAATATAGATGAAATCAGCAGGAGGGATAAGAAATGCAGATAAAAATGACTCCTAGAATTCGTGAATTAGTAGATATTTTATCTCATTACGAAAAGGAACATGGGGAAATAGACGAAAATGCACCAAAAGAGGTTTTAGATGCATATAAGGAACTTATGGACTTAGATTGTTGAAAAGTATTGACTAAGCAGCTTTTGAGTAAAAATTCAGAGTCTGCTTTTTTTCTCATACCACTAATTTCCGCCATAAAAAGGATTTTCCCTTCGTTTTGTAGAATTATAAAATATAACTGAAAATACTACTTGCAGAATGGAGGCTTTGCGATGAAAATAACTTTTTTAGGTGCAACGCGCACCGTTACAGGTTCCTGTTATCTGCTGGAGGTCAGCGGACACAAGTTTTTGGTAGACTGCGGCATGTTCCAAGGCTCCAAGCTGATAAAAGCGCTGAATGAAAAGGATTTTTTGTTTCATCCGGGAGAGATTGAGGCTGTTGTATTGACGCACGCCCATGTTGACCACAGCGGTCTGTTGCCGAAGCTGGTCAAGGAAGGCTTCCGCGGCCCCATCTATTGCACTAAATCAACGGAGGAACTGTGCTCGATTCTGCTGCCGGACAGTGCGCACATTCAGGAGGGTGAGGCGGAATACGCCAACCGCAAAGGTATGCGTGCCGGCAAAAAGATTGTTGAGCCGCTGTTTACGGTTGATGATGCTGCCAGAGCCTTGCATTTGTTCAAGCTGCGCAGCTTTGGTGAAGCGTTTAATGTTGTTCCCGGTGTTACCGTAACCTTCCGCGTTGCGGGACACATTCTTGGCTCTGCTTTCGTAGAGATGTCTGTTAACGAAGGCGATAAAAAGACGCGCTTGATTTTTACCGGCGATATCGGTCAGCCGAATCAGCCGATTATTGAAGACCCGGCGGCAGCAGGCGGTGCGGATTTTATTATTACGGAATCCACCTACGGCAACCGCATTCACGAAGCTTACGATAAAGAGGGCGAGCTGGCGAATATTATTAACGATACTGTCGAGCGTGGCGGTAACGTTATTATTCCTGCGTTTGCTGTAGGGCGTACGCAGGTACTGCTGTACTATTTCCAAAAGCTGCAGGCGGAAGGCAAAATTCCGGAGATTCCGATTTACGTAGATAGTCCTATGGCCAACAGAGCTACGCAGATTACTATGACGAATCCCGAGGAATATGATGAGGAAGCGCGGGCGCTTTACGCAATGCAGGGACGCAGGCTGGTGTCTATGCATAATTTGCGCTTTACCGCCACGGTGCAGGAATCCATGGCGATTAACGAAATTCCTGGCAGCAAGATCGTTATTTCGGCCAGCGGCATGGCAGACGCCGGTCGTATCCTGCATCACCTGAAGCATAATCTGTGGCGCGAGGATAGCAGCATAGTATTTGCCGGCTATCAGGCGGAGGGCACGATCGGACGCAGGCTGATAGAAGGTATTAAACGCATTAAGATTATGGGCGAGGACATCAGAGTTAACGCCAAAATTTACAATATGAAGGGCTTTTCCGCCCATGCGGATAAGCAGCAGCTTTTAGCCTGGTACAGCAGCATGAAGGAGGTGCCTAAGGCCTTTTTCGTTACGCATGGCGAGCTTGATGCAGCCATGGAGCTGGCAGATTCTTTGGGACGCAATCTGGGCACGGCAACCTACATCCCGCACTTCGGTGACTGCGCCGAAATCCATGGTACCGAGTGGCAGATGCACGAATCCGAAATGGTTCAGGTTGAGCCTGCTGCTATCGACCTGCGTGCTTACATGCGTGGCATGGAACACGATTATCTGCTGCAGCGCAGCAAAATCGAGCAGATTGTGGCTCGTAACCCGGACAAGGCGGTTATGGTACGCAAGAAGCTGGAAAAGCTGCATAAATATATGGACGATATCCTGAAGGATTTGTAAGAAAAAATGATATACGCTTTGCGTAAATAAAAAATGCACCATTCCTTGACAGTAGGGAATGGTGCATTTTAGTTTTTAAATCGTTATAGCTTACAGTCTGTTGCTGCTGTTGAGTACGTCACGCATTTTGTGAGCTACCATGTCTTGGATAGCCTGACGAGCAGGTTTCAGGTATTGGCGAGGATCGAAGTCGCCGGGGTTTTCTACCAGGTGCTTACGGATGGAAGCGGTCATTGCCAGGCGCAGGTCGGTATCGATGTTGATTTTGCAAACGCCGAATTTGCCTGCTTGCAGCAGCATGTCTTCAGGTACGCCTTGAGCGCCGTCCAGCTTGCCGCCGTACTTGTTGCATTCTTCAACAAAGGACGGGATAACGGTGGAAGCACCGTGCAGAACCAGAGGATAACCAGGCAGCAAGTTGGTGATTTTTTCCAGACGTGCGAAGTCCAGTTCCGGTTTGCCTTTGAATTTGTAAGCGCCGTGACTGGTGCCGATAGCGATTGCCAGGCTGTCGCAGCCGGTGCGTTCAACGAATTCTACAGCCTGATCGGGATCGGTGTAGGTAGCATCCTTGGTGTTAACCTTAACAGCGTCTTCAACGCCTGCCAGTCGGCCAAGCTCTGCCTCAACTACAACGCCTCTTTCGTGTGCATATTCAACAACACGACGAGTCATTTCGATATTTTCTTCAAAAGGATGCTTGCTGCCGTCAATCATAACGGAGGTGAAGCCGCCGTCGACGCAGGCTTTGCAGATGTCAAAATCTTCGCCGTGGTCCAGATGCAGGCAGATAGGCAGACCGGTGTCTTCGATTGCTGCTTCAACCAGCTTCATCAGGTAGATGTGGTTAGCGTATTTGCGGGCGCCGGCACTTACCTGCAGAATCAGCGGGGATTTTTCCTGTTGTGCTGCAGCAACGATACCTTGGATGATTTCCATGTTGTTGACGTTGAAGGCACCAACAGCATAGTGGCCTTCGTAAGCTTTTTTGAACATTTCAGTAGATGTAACTAAGGGCATTTGTCTATTCCTCCTTATTCAGGGTAGCCTTACAGCTACTCTGTCTTTACATTAGTATACACTAATTATATCATGCTCTGCTTATTTAGTACAGAAGTTTCTGTAAATCCTCCGGCAAAGCGCGGGTAATTTCTAAAAATACATCGCTTACCGGATGCTTAAAGGCCAGACGATAGGCATGCAGCGCATGGCGCGCCTGAGGGCCTGGAGTTCCGTAAAGATTGTCGTTTACGAGCGGATGGCCGATGGAAGCAAGGTGGACACGTATCTGGTGCGTGCGTCCGGTAAAAAGACGGACCTTGAGCAGCGTGCAGCTGCTGTAGGCTGCTAAAACCTCATAGGCTGTTTTAGCGTATTTGCCGCGCGTGTAATCAACACAGCGTTCGATGATACTGCCCTCCTTGCGGGCGATAGGTGCTTCGATAATACCTTCGCTGCAGTCAAAGCGTCCGCAGGCCAGTGCCAGATATTCCTTTTCAACCTGCTGCTGACTCAGCCAGTGCTGTACAACAGGCTCTTTGGCGAAAATGACCAGTCCGGAGGTGTTGCGGTCTAAGCGCGATACGGGATGTATACCGGCATTAATGCCGTTGGCTTCATAATATGCTTTGACGTAATCGTAGAGTGTAGTGCCTCGCTCGCTGACAGTGGGGTGCACCAGCATGCCTGCAGGCTTATCGATAATCAGCAGAAAATCGTCCTCGTAAGCCAGAATGGATGGTGACAGGATAGCAGCCATCAGTGCAGCTGTTTTTTATCCGGCAGCTCGTCGACTACCTCGATGTTATCGAGCTGTACCTTCAGCTGGCTGCGGATGTTTGCCAGATATTCCTTGTACAGCTCCTTTTGTTCTGCCAATTCTTCCGGCGTCAGACCGGAAGTTTTTTTCTTTTTGGCTAATGCATTTATGCGGTTAATCATTGCATTGATTTCCATAATATTTCTACTCCTCGTATAATATAGTCATAGCTTAGGTTGTTTTTAATAAAAATTTAAGCTAT
>OFMP01000250.1_pt1 | contig 40813 bp, 46 predicted proteins | sample 1541841 | NCBI WGS metagenome assembly OFMP01 (sample SAMN04209226, study PRJEB22552) | human gut metagenome | biome: gut; material: feces | host: Homo sapiens | place: USA: Oklahoma
CGGCGGCATCCGTTCCTCGCCTCTGGCACTTTCTCGCCAGCCTGGTGATTGGAACTAATGACGAATAAAGAAAGCACCATATGCTTCGTTACAAATGCAAATCAATCCCCGTCGCGAAAGTGACGGGGATTTTTGTTGCCTAAAAAATTTAAGTTTCGATATATGGGGCTGATACAAATAAAAAAGCGCAGAGGTTTGCTGTTAAAAAATCAGCTTCTCTGCGCTTTGTTTTTTATTTCTTGATTTCTACGTCTACCTCGAATAAACGCTTCCAAGGGAAGGAGAGGGTGAATTTAGTGCCTCTTGTTATAGAATAGCTGTTGGCCATGCTCTGGCAGTCGGCAGTAATCTGCTGCAGGATGTTTTTTTCTTCTGTAGCAAGATCATATTTCAAATCCTCACGGTTATGCTTTTCCAGCTCGTTGGAAATGCTGCGGCGGGCATTGCTCTGGTAAAACCAATCGTCGATAAGGCGTTGGCGCAGCAGTCTGCTGCGTGCTTCGCTGCTCATATCGCGGGCGATAAGCCCTTGGGCGATGGCATAGCCTACGGCGTTGTCAGCTGTATTCCAACCATTGTAGGCTGCTAACGGCTGCAGGTTGATACTGTTGGCCAGCAGGCTCATAAAGCCGTTGTCCGCACCGTTGGAATAGCTGATATCGGCCAGGGAAACGTTGCGTCCGGAACGGAGAAGCTGTCCCAGGATTCCAACAAAATTTTTGTTGCCGGCAGATGCGAAGGGCTGATTGTCGTCTGCTGTGGAATCCTTGACGATACCGTCCTGCGGCGTATTGAGTGCCAAAATAAGGTCGGCGTTATCCGCAGATTGTGCCTGTACTGCACCGGCAGCGATAATCTGCTGCGGTACGCTGTCCTGCAGCCGTGCGTCGCTGTACTGGGGCAGGGTGGAGGCACCGGCTCCTACGCTGTACAGGGGATAAACGGAAGGTTTAGTGCCGTTGGCCTCGTTGTAGGCACGGGCGATTAAAAGCAGGCCGAGCTGATCTACACCGTCTAAAATCTGGAAGCAGTCTCTGCTCATATCAAAGGTACTGAGGCTGATTTTGCGTCCTTCCATGTGCGTAGCGGAAAGAGGAGCGTTATCATCCTTGCCGATAGCAAAATAATGAAATTTGCCGTTGCGGGCCATACGCGTAAGCTCCTGGTTGACAAGCAGATTCTTTTCACGTCGCTCCAGCCAGTCACCCAGCTCAGCTTTTTTCATGTTGCGCTCCAGTGCCTGCATCGTCAGCTTTTCCGCAGGCGACAGCTTACCTTGGTCCTGTTTGTCAAGCAGCTGGCTGTAGGCAAAGATACTTGGGCCTATGGTGCTGTAGTAGGGCGGCTCTACGCGCCCTTTGCTGGCGCGTGGGGTGCGCATAATCGTCGAAAAAGCATAAAGCTTTATCGGCAGGGTGGTTTTCAGCTTGTAAAGATGATTAACGCGCTTTTGCAGCTCCTCCTGGCTTACGTTGTGTGTGCGCGAGCCGACAAGGCCGCCGTAAACAAGGCTGTCTGTGCTGATAACTGCGGCATCGGCCTTGGGAGCCTTGTGCTCCAGCCAGTCCCAGATAGCTTCGGAATTACCGTTTTTTTCGTTAGTGGCAATATATTTTTCAGGCGGCAGAATAATTTTACAGTTTGCTGCCTCCATTGTCTGTTGTACATAGGCGGAGCAGACAGGCCTGTTATCTAAGGGTACATAAAGAATAGTCAGGCGTTTGGCCTGGACGGAAACCGGCATCAGTAAAGCAGCTGTGCAGATGGCTACTGCCAGCTTATGGTGCCGAAATGTGAATTTTGCCATGCGTACGCCTCCTTGATTATTAACAGTTCTGAATATATACGTTTTATAAAGGTTAATATACATGCACAAAGGACTCGTTATTTGGCATGTTTACAAGTAGAAGAATTTATTTTCTTATTATACTATGAAATAAAAGTTTTTTCCAGTGGAAGCTTGACAAGCATTGCCGGTGTGCTATAATAAACTGGTAAATGAAAATAGTAACAGTAATGCGAAGGAATTGCCGTCGTGGATGGTTCTACAGAAAATGCTGCCGTGGCTGAGAGCAGCAGGAAGGAAACGAAGGGCGCACCGCCTTCAAACTGACTGCGGAACGCGCAAGCAAGTATGCCAGTCCGTATTACCGGCGTTAACGGTACCGAGTGGGCATATGTCACTACATATGTCAATGAGGGTGGAACCGCGGATAACTCCGTCCCTTTGGTGTGGGATCGGGGTTTATTTTTTTGCCCGGACTGCACTGTTTACGATACATTATGTTAGGAGGAAACAAAAATGTCTGAGGAAAACAAATTTAGCTTTGAAAACAAGGAATACCGCCAAACCTATTGGCATACCTGCTCCCATGTGCTGGCGCAGGCTATGAAGAGACTTCATCCCGATGTTAAGCTGGCCATTGGCCCGAGCATTGACAACGGTTTCTATTATGATTTCGATACTCCGGCTCCGTTCACTCCGGAGGATCTTGCTGCACTGGAAGGCGAAATGCGTAAAATCTGCAAAGAAAAGCTGAAATTAGAGCGCTTTGAGCTGCCGCGTGCAGAGGCTGTAAAATTCATGGAAGAAAAAGAAGAACCTTATAAAGTTGAACTGATTAACGACCTGCCTGAGGATGCGGTTATCAGCTTCTACAAACAAGGCGACTTCACTGATCTGTGTGCAGGCCCGCATCTTGATTCTACCGGCCGTATTAAAGGAAACGCTATTAAACTGACCTCCGCTACCGGCGCTTACTGGCGTGGCGATTCTAACCGCAAGATGCTGCAACGTATCTATGGTATTGCTTTCCCGAAGAAGGAAGAGCTGGATGCATATCTGGAACAGCAGGCAGAGGCTTTAAAGCGTGACCATAACAAACTGGGCCGTGATCTGGAATACTTCACTACTGTTGATTATATCGGCCAAGGTTTGCCTATCCTGCTGCCGAAAGGCGCACGTGTAATCCAACTGCTGCAACGTTGGGTTGAGGATGTGGAACAAAAACGCGGCTATCTGCTGACCAAGACTCCGCTGATGGCAAAACGCGACCTGTACCGCATTTCCGGTCACTGGGATCATTATCTTGACGGCATGTTCATCTTGGGCGACCCGCATGACGAAACTAAAGAATGCTTCGCCCTGCGTCCTATGACCTGCCCGTTCCAATATCAGGTTTTCCTGAACCGTCAGCGTTCCTATCGTGAGCTGCCGATGCGCTTGGGCGAAACCTCTACTTTGTTCCGTAACGAGGACAGCGGCGAAATGCACGGCCTGATTCGTGTGCGTCAGTTCACTATTTCCGAAGGCCATCTTATTCTTCGTCCTGACCAACTGGAAGAAGAATTTAAGGGCTGCCTGGATCTGGCTAAATACTGCCTGGAAACTGTAGGCATGCTGGATAAATGCACCTTCCGCTTCAGCCAATGGAATCCTGCAAACCCGAACAACAAATATGAAGGCACCGCTGAGCAATGGAATCATGCACAGGCTGCTATGAAGAAAATCCTTGATGACCTTGGTGTTAAATATGAGGTTGGCTTTGACGAGGCTGCTTTCTACGGTCCGAAGCTGGATATCCAGTTCCACAACGTATTCGGCAAAGAAGATACCATCGTTACTATTCAGATTGATATGCTGCTGGCAGAAAAATTCGGTATGTACTATGTTGATGAGAACGGCGAGAAGAAGCTGCCGTATATCATTCACCGTACTTCCCTGGGCTGCTACGAGCGTACTCTGGCATACCTCATCGAAACCTATGCAGGCGCACTGCCGACCTGGATGGCTCCGGAGCAGGTTCGTTTCCTGCCGGTAACCGACCGTGCTGTTGACTACTGCTATGAGCTGGCTCATAAGCTGGAGGCTAACGGCTATCGTGCAACTGTTGATGCACGCAATGAAAAAATCGGCAAGAAGATCCGTGAAGGTCAGCTGGAAAAAATCCCGTACATGCTGGTTGTCGGCGATCGCGATATGGAAAACAATACCGTTTCTCCGCGTAACCGTACCGAAGGCGATATGGGCGCTATGAGCTTCGAAGCATTTGAAGCAATCCTGAAGGATGTAGTTGATTCTAAGGCTAAAAAATAATATTTTCGGCTTCTGCTGAGATAAAAGAGCGAAGGCTGTTCTGTTAAAAGTGCAGCCTTCGTTTTTTAATTCTCAGGGTATTTGGGACTTTATCATTATAAATCTTGTGAGATTGGTCTTGAACATTTAAACACGCCTCCGATATACTATTATACGAAGTTATATCAGAGGCTTGTTTTTATTTAAGCGTATATAGAGAAAATGCGCTTGTACTGTATTTTATTCTGTTTTGACACCCATATCTGTCCATACCTGCAGTTCTACCTCAAATATTCTGGCCCAAGGGAGCTTAGCGCCGACGCTGAGGTCGCGCAGATAATAGCTTTGTCCGTTTTGCTGATAAAAGGGTGTGCGTCCAAAATTATCGTGCAGCAGCTTATATGCCTGCAGGCTGAGCTTTCCCTGGATATATTGCTCTGTTGCCGTTTTATCTTCGCTGTTCAGCTCTACGGGATTTATACCAAAGGCTTCCAATTTTTGTCGCAGTTGGGGATGCACCAGCTTTTGATAATAGTAGTCCTCGAGGATACGTTCTGCCGTAAAGTTCAGGTTGGCAGCGAAGAGTGCTGCCAGCCGCTTGGTGTCCGCGCCTGCTGTCTGCAGCTGACGCAGGCGGCCGCAGAAAAGCAGTCCCTGTGCCAAGGCAGTGCCTGACGAATTGCTGAAGGTGTTCCAGGCGGCGTAGGCGGCGAGCTTATTGATTTGTACGTTGTGTGCCAAAAGCTGCGGCAGCAGCAGCTCTTCTGCTTCAAAGTTGGCGCTGCTGTCGATGAGTGCAACCTTATAGCCCTTGTCCAGCATTTGCTGCAGCTCTTGTGCCTGCTTGGCAGACGGACGGAAATCGTCGTTACCGCAGTTGATATAGCAGATGAGGTCTGCGCTATCCGGCGTGCTTGCTTCTGAAGCTCCCATGAGCTTCAACTGGTTGCGCAGCGCTGCACCGACGCAGACAGCCATATAGGGCATATCCGCACCTTCTGCTTTGGGAGAAGCATAATGCAGGTAGACCTTGGGCTGCCAGTTGCTTTGCTGCAGATAGTAGCGCGTGAGCAGCAGGGAGGCGATTTCATCTGCGCCGTAGGTGAGCTGCGCCTGCTGTTGCAGCTTTTGGGCAGCTATGCTGCTTTGCAGTTTTACGGCACTGGCGTGTGGCAGTCCGATGGGTGAAGCATCGTCCTGACCGAAGGTTATCCGTCTGTCATCTGTGGCAAGCTTAAGCAGGCCCATGTTAAAGCGGTCGCTTTGCTGATAACGGCTGCGGTATTTGTCCAGAACCTTGGCAGGAATTTTAGCTTCTGTGCGGCGCAGTTCCTGCGTAAGGGCGAAGCTGCCGGTGATGCGCACTATATCGGCAAGCTGAGAATAGCGCATCAGCTGATATTGATACCAACGGTCCGGTAAAAGCTGGTCACTGACGAGCAGACGCGGAATGACGGAGAAGATTGCCTGCTGCTTTGCCGGCGCAAACTGCTGCAGCTGCTTTAGCAGCGCATCCTCCTCTGTCGGGGTGGCGGTGTTCATGCGGGCGGCCAGCAGGCCGCCGTGCAGCAGATTATCGGCAGAAATGATGCTGTAATCGTATTTGGGCTGTTTTGTCTGCAGCCATTGTAAAAGTTTTTGTCTGTCAGACGGCGTCCGGTAGTTGTCAAGACAGGCTTTTGGCGGTAAAATTACATTTAGGCCTGCAAGCGTGCCCAGCTTTTGCACCATGGTGCTGCAGACGGGGCGACTGTCCAGCGGGAGCAGTAAAATACTTTGCGTTGGCGGTTGCTGCTTCAGTCTGAGCGGAGTGCTTGAAGGCAGCGCAAGGCGTAAGCAAATGCCTGATATCAGCATTATGGAGCAAATTATGAAGATTATTTTGCTTGAATTGCGCATAAGGGTGTCCTTTGAAAGAAATTTATGTGAGTACTATAGTTGTCGCAAGCTTGGCTAAACAGAGAGGCTCTCCTTGGGGAGAGCTGTCGCCTGTAAGGCGACTGAGAGGGGAATTGTATTACTGATGCTTACGTTTTACTAACCCCTCTCCGTCATCGCAAGCGATGCCACCCGCCCCAGGGCGCTATCTCTTGCCCTACGGGCAATTCACCTTGTCTCCCCGAGGAGAGGCTATGTGTCAGATGTTTTGTCTGAATTTGCTTTCATCTCAACCCAATTATAACACAGAGGAGCAGTATATGAGAATAATTACCGGCAAGGCCCGCGGCCTGCAGCTGACTGTACCTAAAACCTACGATGTACGGCCGACTGCGGACAGGGTTAAGGAATCCGTTTTTAATATTATAGGCAGTAAGATTATCGGTGCTGAGGTGCTGGACCTTTTTGCGGGTACAGGTAATCTGGGGCTGGAAAGCTGGAGCCGTGGTGCTGCAGCTGTTACATTTATTGACGCGAGCAAGGAATCGCTGCGACTGGTGCGCAGCAATATTGCCAAGTGCCGTGCGGAGTCTGATTGCAGGGTGCTGCAGGGAAGTGCTCCGGCGGTAGCCGAAAGACTTGCGGCAGCAGGGGAGCTGTTTGATTTTGCTTTTTGCGACCCTCCGTACAATAAAGGCTGGATTGAGCAGATAATTGCGCTTCTGGGCAGAAAGTCGTTTTTGCGTCCGGGAGGCTATCTTGTTGTGGAGCGCAGCGCGCACAATGAACTGCCGGAGCTGCCGGCAGGCTGTGAGCTGGTACGCAGCAGCCGTTACGGTGAAACAATAGTGGATTTTATTTGTTATAATATGTTATAATATATAGTATTTTGGAGAATAAAAAGGATTCTCGCCTTTTATGTCGAATAAAAGACAAGATATAATATAGGAATTTCTTTGGTCGTTTTTTTGATTAAGGATAGATTAGGAGGTCTGGCTATGCGCAGAGCAGTTTGTCCAGGAAGCTTTGATCCTGTTACCAAGGGTCATATTGATATTTTTGAAAGAGCAAGTGCGATGTTTGATGAGCTGATTATCAGTGTTTTTCATAATCCCGGTAAGGATAAGGCTATGTTTTCCATGGAAGAACGTGTAGAAATGCTTAGGGAGGCAACCAAGCATATTCCTAATGTAAGAGTAACCTGCTTTTCCGGCTTGCTGAATGAATTCTGCAAAAAGGAAGAGGCGCCTTTTATCGTCAGAGGCTTGCGCGCTTTTACCGATTTCGAGTATGAATTCCAAAGGGCGTTGCTTTTGAAAAAAATCGACAATGATCTGGAAACGGTTTTTATTATGACCAATGCCAAATATTCCTTCGTCAGCTCCTCCGGTGTGCGTGAGCTGGCAACCTTTGGCGGTCAGCTGAAGGATTTGGTGCCTGAATGTATTGAAGAACGCGTACGCAAGCATGTTTACAAAAAGTTTGAATAGATTTTAGAGGGGTTGATATCATGATTGAACGCAACAAAACTAACGTAGCACTTGATGGACTTTTTGAGCAATTTCTTAATTTGATATCCGAGGCAAGACGTGTTCCTCTGGTAGATAAGATTATGGTTGATGAAAATGATCTGCTGAATATTATCGACGACCTTAAGGAAGCAATTCCACGCGAAATTAAAAGTGCTAACCAGGTACTGGAAGAACAGAAGAATATTGTCAACAAGGCTTATGCCGATGCTGACCGTATAGTGCAGCAGGCCAAGGATGAGGCTGAGCGTATTGTCAGCGTTGCTCAGGCTGAGGCTGATGCCAAGGTACAGCAGGAGGAGATTGTTAAGCAGGCCAATGCTGCGGCAGAAGATATCAAAGCCAATGCGCTGCGCTATCAGGAGGAAACCAAGACTGCTGCCGATGATTATGCTTTGCAGGTAAAACAGGATTCCCTGCAATATGCAGAGGATATGCTGGCTTATCTGAGCGGTAATCTGTCCAGTGCTTTGAAAGGCTTGGAAGAAAACAAAGTAAACGTAGAAAATGAGATGCAGAACCTTAAGCTTCCGGCAGTTGCTGAGGAGGCTCCGGAACAGGAAGCTGCCGAGGAAGAATAAGAGCAATATAAAAGCTGTAACGATAAGCGTCATGCAAATGCGCCTGCGTTACAGCTTTTTTGTTGCCTTAAAGAAGATTTCGGCAATATAGACTGATATTATCTTTTGCTGCTGACATAGACAGGGGACTGATAAAAGTCATTGCCGCTGCGGTTGAGTGCTGCATCTTTCTGCAGCAGGGACCACAGGTCGGTAGCGGTTACTTCTGCTGACAGTTGCGTCCGATAGGCGACGCTGTCGTTGCACAGGGCGTTTTTGCCAAGCTTATTGATGATTGGCAATTGAGCGCTTGTTTTCATCCGGTGCAGCAGCTGACGGCCGATGTTGTTGAAGGCCAGCACGCGCAGATAGGCCGGGGCTTGCTTCTGCCAGACTGCTTTCGGGAGGTCTAAAAGTATTTGCAGCAGCAGACGGCGAATACGGCTGGCAGTGTAGCGCTTGCTGCTGCAGGCCGCGAGTGCTGACTGCAGGCTTGCGCAGTCAGCGGCCTTGCTGAGCAGGTTTTCGAGTCCTTCGCTGGCTTCGCAGCGCTCCGCCAGCTGTTGCGGCGTGAGCAGGCGCAGACGGTATTTCAGCAGCAGCCACAAAAGCTGTGCATTATAACCTCCGGCAGCAAGAGCTGCGTGCGTATAATCTGGTACAGCTTGCTGCCAGCTTTCGTTACCGTCCGCCATTGCCCGGCGGATGGCGCTGGCGCTGGCTATACTGTTGCCGATAGTGGTGGAGTTGTAACCCTCGTCCGTGCGCTGCAGATAAAGCGGTTGAATGTCTGCGGCAGTTTGCAGCAGTGCCTTGGTATATTCCAAGGCCAAAATGTCATTGGGAGTGCGGAAGGCTGTATTCGCACCTAAAATTTTTTCCCAGGCCTGCGCATAGCTTAAACCGTTTTGCAGCAGCTCACGCAGTCTTGCTTGCGCTTCAGCGCTGCAGGCAAGGCTTGCTGCTGCCTCGAAATCGCTTTGCGGATGCTCCGTGCCGCAGGCAAGGGTATTGACGCAGCCTGTGGCTGCTAAAAGCTGCACAGCGCCTTTGGCAAAGAATTCGGCACTGCGCAGTGTAAAGACGCAGGGGAGCTCCAGCACCAAATCGGCACCGCCCTGTACCGCGCAGGAGGCACGCTGCCATTTGCTTAAAACGGCAGGCTCGCCGCGCTGCATAAAGCTTCCGCTCATGACGACAATGACCGGTTGCTGCGTCAGTCGCTTTGTTTCCTGTATATGATATAGATGACCGTTGTGAAAGGGATTATATTCGGCAATAATACCAGTGGCCTGCATGTTTTTTTACCTCGCATGATTTTATCTCTGTGAATATTATAGCATAGGCTGGGAATTGAGAAAATATTTCTGTTCAATTGGCCACAAATAGTGTATACTAATAGTATATTGGTATTTAAGACTCGATTTAATTTTGGCGTTGACCGGGAGGCTTATTGTGATTGTTTTCGTAGTAAATTGTGGCAGCTCATCTATCAAATATCAGCTGATAAACATGGAAGGCGAGCATGTCATGGCCAAAGGCCTGATTGAACGCATCGGTATGGAAGGTTCCACACTGAAGCATACGCCGGCTGGCAAATATACAATTGATTTAAAAGAGGAGATTCCTGACCATAAGGTTGGTATCCGTCTGGCGATTAAGGCGCTGACCAGCAAGGAATACGGCGTTATCAAGGATATGTCCGAGATTGATGCCGTAGGTCACCGTGTTGTGCATGGCGGCGAGCGCTTTACCGACAGCGTACTGATTACCAGTGACGTATTGCGCGGTATCGAGGCCTGCTGTGAGATTGCACCTCTGCATAATCCGCCTAACCTGTACGGCATTAATGCCTGCATGGAAATTATGCGCGGTACACCGCAGGTGGCTGTTTTTGATACGGCCTTTCATCAGACGATGCCGAAGGTTGCATACCTTTACGGCCTGCCCTATGAAATGTATGTAAAATATGGTGTACGCCGTTACGGCTTCCACGGCACTTCACATAAATATGTGGCTCTGCGTGCTGCGGAGCTGATGCAGGAGCATATGAATGATTTGCGTATCATCAGCTGCCATTTGGGCAACGGTGCCAGCATCGCGGCAATCAAATACGGCAAATCTATTGATACGAGCATGGGCTATACACCGCTTGAGGGCCTGATTATGGGCACACGCAGCGGCGAGATTGACCCGGCAATTATTCCGTTCCTGATGGAAAAGGAAAATATGAATGCGCAGCAGATTGATGATTACCTGAACCGCCGCAGCGGTATTCTCGGTATCAGCGGTTTGTCCAGCGATTTCCGCGATCTGGAAAGCGCTGCTAACCGCGGCGATGACCGCAGCCAGCTGGCAATCGATGTTTTTGCCTACAAGGTAAAAAAATATATCGGCGGTTATGTAGCGGCAATGGGCGGTGTAGATGCTATTGTCTTTACCGCAGGCCTGGGCGAGAACTCTCCCTTTATGCGTGATAAAATCTGCAACGGCCTGGAATATCTTGGTACGCGCATTGATCCGGACCTCAACCAGGTACGCGGCAAAGAGCGCGAAATCAGCGTACGCCGTGCGCGTGTAAAAATTTTTGTTATCCCGACAAACGAGGAACTGGTTATTGCCCGCGATACATATAACATCTGCCGCAGAATCATTAAGCTGTAGGCATTTGCATGAGGTTATAGTAACTGATAACAGTTTTTATCCGTACAAAGCATTTTTACTTGACAAAGAGCGGTAATACCGCTATAATTGTAACGATTGGTGAAATATGATTAAAATAAATGTCGCAGAAATCAAGAAAAGACTAGTCGGTGAAAAGACTCTTGCTTATGAGCTTTCGCCTGCTGAACTGGAAATAACACCTGAAGAGCTTGTTATTGACGGTACAGTAAATTTGGAAGGCACTATGAGCAATGCTGGCGATGTATTATTGCTGCAGGCTGTAATGACTGCCAAGGTACAACGTACCTGCGGCCGTTGCCTGAAGGATTTTACAGGTGTAGCCAGGGCAGAAGTTGTCGAGAAGTTTTATCCGGCAAGTGCTGAACATATTGAAAATGATGCTTTTGTCTACGATTCGGACGTTATTGATATAACGGAACCGCTTCGTGAAGGGCTGCTGCTTGCAGAGCCCATGCAGGCTCTGTGTAAGCCAGACTGCCGGGGACTTTGTCCCGTTTGTGGCGCTGATCTTAATGATGGTGACTGCGGATGCGACAGGTCCACTGTAGATCCGAGGCTGGCGGCATTAAAGCAATTCATCAAAAATTAAATTCACTTCATAGCACTGAGGAGGTGTATTGAGAAATGGCAGTACCTAAGAGAAAAATGTCCAAAGCCCGTCGTGACAGACGTCGTGCTAACTGGAAACTGAGCGTTCCTGGCATGGTTGAATGCCCGCAATGTCATGAAATGAAAATGCCGCATCGCGTTTGCCCTGAATGCGGTTACTACAATGGCAAACAAGTCATTGCTAAAGCTGAATAATTTTAAGCTGTTTATAAGGCCTTCGGAATTTTTTCCGGAGGCTTTTTACATGGTACGGTAAGATCTCCGATTTCACGGATAGTTAATTATGTAATTAAAGAAATTGGTGAAATATAAGGGATATCACAAATTTTTTGCTAAAAAGCCCTTGCCAAAAACCTGCGATGCTCTTATAATAAAAACAGATATTATGAGCTGGTACTAAAAAGCAGGTGAGGTAATGACTTCTTCTAAAAAATTAATACGTCACAGAAGCTTGAAGAAGCTGCTTAGGGATAATCCCTTCAGCACTGATGAGCAACTGGCAAAAATGCTGGATGTCAGCGTACAGACAATTCGTCTGGACCGTGTTGCTCTGGGAATTCCTGAGCTGCGTGCCAGAACTCGTACTATGGCAGAGGAAGCTCAGACTAAGCTGCGTGCCATTGATAAAAAAGATATCGTGGGCGAGCTGCTGGATCTGGAGCTGAATAAAATCGGCATCTCAACGCTGAAGATTACACCGGATATGGTGCTTGAACGTACCGGAATCGCACGCGGTTATTATATGTTTGCCATGGCCAATACTTTGGCTCTGGCAGTTGTAGATGCGGAATATGCACTGACTGCTGTAGGTAATGTCAAGTATAAGCTGCCTGTCAATGCAGGAGCTGTGCTTGTAGCCCGTGCAGTGGTTACGCACCGCCGCATGGATAAATATTATATTTTTGTTTCCGTGAAAAACAATAACGAAGAGGTTTTTCGCGCTAAGTTCATTATTGTTTCTTTGGATAACAGAACTAAGCATGAGGGGGAGCAGGAAGCATGAAAATCGCCGTAGATGTTATGGGTACCGATTATGGTCCCAAAGAGCTTGTTTTAGGTGCAGTCAACGCTGTTAAAGAGTATGGCTGCGAAACTGTTTTGGTTGGCGATGAAAAAATAATCCGTGAGCTGCTGGTAAAATACGGTGCGGATAAAAATCCGAAGATTACTATTCATCATGCCAGTGAGGTAATTGCGATGGACGAGCATCCTGCGATTGCGGTTAAGTCCAAAAAGGACGCTTCTATCGTAGTTGCGGCAGGATTGCTGAGAAACAAGGAATGTGATGCCCTTGTTTCCTCCGGCAGCACCGGTGCTGCCGTTGCCTCAGCGCTTTTTTGCGTAGGCCGCATCAGGGGCGTGGAACGACCTGCTATTGCAACGCCGATTCCCAGCCTGAAGGGTACTACTGTAGTGCTTGACAGCGGCGCCAAGGTAGACGCAAAACCTGAGCATATGGTACAGAGTGCTATCATGGGTACGGTGTACGCAGAAAAAATTTTAAAAATTTCTCAGCCGAAGGTAGGACTTTTGAACATCGGTGAAGAAGAAACTAAGGGTAACGAACAAGCACTGGCAACCTACCCGCTTTTAAAGGATACTCGGACGATAAACTTTATCGGCAATGTTGAAGGACGTGACATCAACAAAGGCACGGTAGATGTAGTTGTCTGCGACGGTTTCGTCGGCAATGTTGTGCTGAAGTTCGGTGAAGGTCTGGCGAAGGCTATTATGACGCTGATCAAGGAAGCGATTATGAACGGCGGCATTCTGGCAAAGCTGGGCGGACTGTTAATCAAGCCTGCACTGAAGGGCCTGAAGAAACGTCTTGACCCTGCCGAATACGGCGGAGCTTTGCTGTTAGGCATCCGCGCGCCTTTTATTATCTGCCACGGCAGCTCCAAGGCCAAGGCAATTACCAATGCTATTCATGTAGCTATGGACTTTGCCGAGCAGGATGTTGTAAGTATCATCAAAGATAAGATTGCGGAATCAAAAGAAATGAGGAATTAGATAAATGACAAGAGCTGTTGGTATTTTAGGTTTAGGACATTATGTTCCTGAGAAGATTATCACTAATACAGACATGGAGAAAATTGTTGAGACCAGTGACGAATGGATTACTGAGCGCACCGGCATCAAGCAGCGTCACATTGCTGCTCCGGAAGAAGCAACTTCCGATCTGGCGTACAATGCTGCTGTAGAAGCGCTGAAGGACGCCGGCGTTGCTCCGGAAGAGCTGGATCTCGTTATTGTAGGCACTGCTTCCTCCGACTATATTTTCCCGTCTACTGCCTGCCTGGTACAGGCTCGTCTGGGTGCTAAAAACGCAGCTGCGTTTGACCTGGCTGCAGGCTGCAGCGGGTTTGTTTACAGCCTTGCTGTAGCAAGCCAGATGGTTAAGAGCGGTCTGTATAACAAGATTCTGATTATCGGTGCGGAAACTCTGAGCCGTATTATGAACTGGACCGATCGTAACACCTGCGTTCTCTTCGGTGATGGCGCCGGTGCTGCTGTAGTTGGCGAGGTTGAAGAAGGCTACGGTGTACTGGGCATTGACATGGGTGCCGACGGCAACGGCGGCAAGTTCCTGCTGCAACCGGCAGGCGGCAGCCGTAATCCGGCAAGCGAAGAAACCGTTGCTGCCAAAGACCACACCATTCATATGAACGGTCAGGAAGTATTCAAATTCGCTATTCAGATTATGGGCAAGACTGCAAAGCGTGCTCTTGCTAATGCGAATATGAAGCCGGAAGAGCTGGATATGCTGTTCCCGCATCAGGCTAACTACCGTATCATCACTTCCGCTGCTAAGCGTCTGAAGATGCCGATGGATAAGGTTTGGGTAAACGTAGACAAATACGCCAATACTTCCGCTGCATCTATTCCTATCGCTCTGTGCGAGGCTCAGAAGGCTGGCGCACTGAAAAAAGGCGATAATATTATTCTTGATGGCTTTGGCGCAGGCTTGACTTGGGCTGCCATTGTCCTCAAATGGAGTAAATAATCCAAACTATTTTAGTTTGTCTTGGTGATATTTGATTATTATCGAAAGTTAATTATTATCGAAAGAGAGGTAATTTACACGATGAGTAAAATCGCATTCGTATTCCCCGGCCAAGGTTCTCAGACCGTTGGCATGTGCAAAGCTTTTTATGATGAATATCCTGTTGTAAAACAGATTTTTGAAGAGGCTGATGACGCTCTTGGCTATTCCATCAGCAAAATGTGCTTCGAAGGTCCTGCTGAAGACCTGAAGCTGACCGCTAACACCCAACCTGCTATTCTTACCGCCAGCACTGCTTGTGCAGCAGTTCTTAAGGAGCATGGCGTAAGCTGCGATATCGCTGCAGGCCACAGCTTGGGCGAATACAGTGCACTGGTAAACACCGGCGCTCTGAAATTTGCTGACGCTGTACGCATTGTTAACAAACGCGGCCAGTTCATGCAAGAGGCTGTTCCTGTAGGCGAAGGCAGCATGGCTGCTATTCTGGGCCTGGACAGCGACAAAATCGTAGAAATCTGCCGCAGCGTAGAAGCTGAATCCGGCGAAGCAGTGCAAGCAGTAAACTTCAACTGCCCCGGTCAGGTTGTTATTGCTGGTGCTGTTAATCCTGTAAATAAAGCTATCGAAGCTCTGAAGGCTGCAGGTGCAAAACGCGCTGTGCTGCTGCCAGTAAGCGCTCCTTTCCACAGCACTCTGATGCAGCCCGCTGCAGCCCGCCTGGCTGAGGTTCTGGCTCCGATTGAAATCAAAGATATTACCGTTCCTGTTGTTGCTAACGTAACCGCTCAGGAAGTTACCAGCGGCGAAGAAATCAAAAAGCTGCTCGTTAAGCAAGCTGCTATGCCTGTTCTCTGGGAAACCAGCGTACGCAACATGGTTGCAGGCGGCGTAGACATTTTTGTTGAGGTTGGCCCGGGCAAGGTTCTGACCGGCTTCACCAAGAAGATTGCTAAAGGCATGATGGCTCTCAACGTTGAAGACGCTGCCAGCCTGGAAAAAACCTTAGCTGAGCTGAATAAATAATTCACCAGGCTAAACTGTCAGCTTCGCAATTCCCCTAAACGTACATGCAGTATGTATTTGTGAAGACTAAATGACAGATGATGAATTGAAGGATAAGGAGAACTTACAATGAAGTTAGAAGGTAAAAAAGCTCTCGTAACTGGTGCTTCCCGTGGCATTGGCCGTGCAATCGCACTGGCTCTCGCTGCAGAAGGTGCTGACGTTGTTGTAAACTACGCAGGCAGTGAAGCTGCTGCTAAAGAGGTTGCTGCAGAAATCGAAGCTATGGGCCGCAAGGCTTTCGTAGTGCAGGCAGACATTTCCTCCAACGAAGCTGCTACTGCTATGGTAGACGAAGTTGTAAAAGAATTCGGCCGCATTGATATCCTCGTAAACAACGCAGGCATTACCCGCGATGGTCTGCTGATGCGTATGAAAGAAGAGGATTGGGACGCAGTTCTGACCACCAACCTGAAGGGTGTGTTCAACTGCACCAAGGCTGCTATCAAATACATGATGAAACAAAAAGCCGGTAAAATTGTCAGCATCAGCTCTGTTGTTGGTCTGATGGGCAATGCTGGCCAGGCTAACTATGCTGCTGCTAAGGCTGGCGTAATCGGCTTTACTAAATCCGTTGCTAAGGAAGTTGCTGCTCGCGGCATTAACGTGAACGCTGTTGCTCCCGGCTTTATTAAAACGGATATGACAAGTGTACTTTCCGACAAGGTTGTTGAAGGTATGCTGACTTCTATACCCTTACACAAATTGGGTGAAACTACTGATATTGCCAAGGCTGTTGTCTTCCTTGTGAGCGATGACGCCAATTATATTACCGGACAGACTTTACATGTTGACGGTGGTATGGTAATGTAATAGGGGGCCCATTTGGGAGACCTGCAACTTTACCTATTGGAAGGAGGTGAATCGTAATGAGCACTTTCGAAAAAGTAAGAGACATCACTGTTGAACAACTGAGCGTTGACGCTGACGAAGTAAAGATGGAATCCGCTTTCATCGATGATCTCGGCGCTGACTCCCTCGATATCGTTGAGCTGATCATGGCTTTCGAAGAGGAATTCGGTGTTGAAATCCCTGATGAAAAAGCTGAAAAAATCCGCACTGTAGCTGACGCTGTTAAACTGCTGGATGAAGAAAAATAATGCTTTACCTGCTTATGTTTAGGGAACCCCTTGAGGGTTCCCGGACACAAGCTATTCTACTTTAGTCCTGAAATGGGGGATATTTGTTGAAACTACCAGTGCTGAAAATCGGTAAACTTGTTGCTGAAGTACCGATTGTACAAGGAGGCATGGCTATCAGGCTGTCTACAGCCCGTTTGGCAGCTGCTGTAGCTAAAGAAGGCGGTATAGGACTTATCGCAGCGTCCGGCATGAGCTTTGACGAACTGCGTACAGAAATACGTCTGGCAAGAAAACTTACCGGCGGCAAGGGCATTATCGGTATTAATGCAATGTTTGCGGCAAGAGAGTTTTTAGGTCTGATTACTACCGCTGCACAAGAGAAAATAGATTTAATCGTAGCCGGCGCCGGTTTTTCAAGAGATATTTTTGCCGTCGGACGTAAATATGGTGTTGAAGTAGTACCAATTGTTTCTTCTGTAAAACTGGCTAAGATTTCTGAGAAGCTGGGAGCTTCTGCTATCGTTGTCGAAGGCACCGAAGCAGGCGGTCACTTGGGAACTCAGCAATCGATTAAAGAGATACTTCCGGAGATTGTTAAATCCGTTAATATACCTGTTATTGCTGCCGGCGGCGCTGTCTGCGGCAGTGATGTTGCCGAGCTTCTTAAGCTGGGCGCAAGCGGTGTGCAGATGGGCAGCAGATTCGCTGCCAGTGAGGAATCCAACGGCGCACCTGCTTTGAAAGAATTCTATCTTAAAATGACTAAAGAAGATGTTGTGCAGATTGACAGCCCTGTAGGCTATAAGGGACGCGCTATCCGCAATCCCTTTGCACAGTTATCTTTAGAAAATAAAGCTCCTAAACCCACCACCTGCGATTTGTGCTTAAAGCACTGCACCCACAGCTTCTGTATTATCAGAGCGCTGACACGTGCACAGCAGGGTGACGTAGAAACCGGTCTTGTTTTCACCGGTGCCAATATGTGGAAAATTAAGGAAATACTGCCTGTAAAAGAAATCTTCAGGCGCATAAAGGATGAAATTTCAAAAATTTGATTACGAGGTGAACTATTTTGAGTAAAAGAAGAGTTGTAGTAACTGGCGTTGGCCCTGTAACTCCTATCGGTATCGGCAAGGATACCTTCTGGAATAACCTGGTTGCCGGTAAATCTGGTATCGGCCCTATCACTCAGTTTGACACTACTGATTTCACAGTAAAAATTGCCGGTGAGGTTAAGGATTTTGATTACACTGCTTTCATTGATAAAAAAGAAGGCAAGCGTATGGACCGTGTAACCCACTTTGCAGTTGCTGCTGCTAAGCTGGCTATCGAAGATGCTAAGCTGGATATGAGCAAGGAAAATCCTCTGCGTTGCGGCGTTTGCGTTGGCAGCGGTATCGGCGGCATCCACACCTTCCTGGAGCAATCCCTGAAGCTGGGTTCCAAAGGCCCGTCCAAAATCAGCCCGTTCTTCATTCCGATGGAAATCCCGAACATGTCTGCAGGCCAGATTGCTATTGCAACCGGTCTGAAAGGTCCTAACACTGCTATCGTAACTGCATGTGCTACCGGCACCAACTGCATCGGCGACGCTCTGCGCACCATTCAATACGGTGATGCTGACGTAATGCTGGCAGGCGGCACCGAAGCAGCAGTTTCTCCGATTGCTATCGCAGGCTTTGCTAACATGAAGGCTCTATCTACCAACAATGAAAACCCTGAAGCAGCATCTTGCCCGTTCGATAAAAAGCGTGATGGCTTTGTAATGGGTGAAGGCGCAGGCGTTTTGGTTCTTGAAGAGCTGGAGCATGCTAAAGCTCGTGGCGCACACATCTATGCTGAGCTGGCAGGCTTTGCTATGAACTGCGACGCATATCATATCACCGCTCCGGACCCGACCGGCGAAACTCCGGCTGCCTGCATCGCTGCAGCAGTTGCTGACGCTGGCGTAAAACCGGAAGAGGTTGACTACATCAATGCTCATGGTACTTCTACCCATCGTAATGACCTGGGCGAAACCATTGCCTTCAAGAAGGTATTCGGCGAGCATGCTTACGAACTGTGCATCAGCTCCAACAAATCTATGATCGGCCATCTGCTGGGCGCTGCCGGCGGTGTAGAAGCTATTGCTACCGTTATGACTATCGAAAACGATATCATTCCGCCGACCATCAACTACAAGGATAAGGATCTGGATGATCCGGAAGGTCCGTTGGATCTGGATTATGTACCGAACGAAGCTCGTAAGAAAGTTGTTAATGTTGCACTGAGCGACAACCTGGGCTTTGGCGGTCACAATGCTTCTATCGTATTCAAAAAATACGTTGATTAATAAGCAGGATTGATTAAAATGCAGGAAAAACGTACACAGCAGCTGCAGAGCTTCTGCCAGGGGCTGGGTATCCATATGCATGATTTAGAGCTTCTTGATATGGCTCTGACCCATACATCTTATGCCCATGAAGCTAAGCAGTATCCTAAACCGCATCATAATGAGCGGATTGAGTTTTTGGGTGATTCCGTGCTCAGCGTTATCGTGAGCACCTACATGTATAAGAACTTTCCTGATTTGGCTGAAGGCCAGCTCACCAAGCTACGTGCTTATCTGGTTTGCGAAGGCTCTCTGTATGAATATGCCAAAAAGATTCATCTGGGTGATTATCTGCAGCTGGGTAAGGGCGAGGAGCTGAGCGGAGGACGCGAGCGTCCATCCATTTTGGCTGATGCCTTTGAATCTGTTTTGGGCGCCATCTACCTGGATCAGGGCTTTGAGGTTGTACAGACCTACCTGTTGGGAATGATGCAGTCGGAAATAGATTTCATCTGTCGCCATGGTATCTTTAATGATTACAAGACACGTTTGCAGGAGTATCTGCAGCGTGACGGCGATGCAGATATCCACTATGTTCTTTTAAGCAGCAGCGGTCCGGAGCATAATAAGGTATTTACCTCTCAGGTAATGCTGGGTGATACTGTTATCGGCGAGGGCAGCGGCCGCACTAAAAAAGATTCGGAGCAGCATGCTGCTAAGCAGGCGCTGGCACAGCTGCATGTAAGGAATCAGGAATAACATTACAATATTGGCCTACGGTAGAAATACCGTAGGTCTTTTATTTTGCCCGCAGGCAGTAATGCTTTACGCTTTGCAGCGCACAAAAAATCCCCTCTTCCCTAACAGGAAGAGGGGATAGCAGTTTATTGCTTAGTGTTGTTTTTCGTAGGGCTGGTTCATCAGAGCTTCGTCATCAAAGTAGTTGATGCGCATTGCCTCGCGTACGTCATGCAGTGTTGCAGCAGCGGCTGCTTCAGCTTCTTTGCTGCCTGCACGCAGAATTTCGTAAACCTCAGGGATGCGTTGCTCCCAATAGTGACGGCGCTCACGGATGGGCTCCAGAACGTCTTGCAGCACGTTGTTGAGGAACTTCTTAACCTTTACGTCACCCAGGCCACCGCGTTTGTAGTGAGCCTTCAGCTCGTCCAGGTTAGCGTAGTCCGGCAGGAATTTGGCAAAGTGCTCTTCGGTGCTGAAAGCATCCAGATAGGTGAAAACAGTGTTGCCTTCAATCTTACCGGGATCCTCTACGCGTACATGGTCAGGATCGGTGTACATGGACATAACCTTCTTTTTGATATCCTCCGGTTCATCGGAAAGATAAATGCAGTTGCCCAAGGATTTACTCATCTTGGCTTTGCCGTCAATGCCGGGCAGACGCAGGCAGGCATCGTTTTGCGGCAGCATGATGTCCGGGTCAACCAGTGTTTCGCCGTACACGGAGTTAAACTTGTGCACGATTTCCTTGCATTGCTCCAGCATCGGCAGCTGGTCCTCGCCTACAGGCACTACGGTCGCACGGAAGGCAGTAATGTCGGCAGCCTGGCTGATAGGATAGCAGAAGAAGCCTGTAGGAATGCTTGCTTCAAAGTTACGCATTTTGATTTCGTTCTTGACGGTCGGATTACGCTGCAGACGGGATACAGTTACTAGGTTCATATAGTAGAAGGTCAGCTCGGTAAGCTGCGGTACCATGGATTGAATGAAAAGGGTAGATTTAGCAGGATCAAGGCCGCATGCCAGATAATCCAGGGCTACCTCGATGATGTTCTTACGCACCTTTTCCGGATGCTCAGCGTTGTCTGTAAGCGCTTGGGCATCAGCAATCATGATATATACCTTATCATATGCACCAGAATTTTGCAGCTGTACACGCTGGCGCAGAGAGCCTACATAGTGGCCTACATGCAGACGTCCGGTAGGACGGTCGCCAGTCAGGATAATTTTACTCATATTAGTCTTACCTCTTTTTGTTCTTATATTTATATAATAATTATAAATGCACTGACGTAAACTGTCAACGCAAGCTTATTTTACGAACATAGCATAGTATCCGTTGAAGAAGATATACAGCACTATCAGCGGCAGAATGTAGGTAGCATAGAAGCGAATCCATTTGGGGAAGGGAATACCCTTACCTGTATCTGCCTCTGCAATGAAGTTATTCCAGCCCCAACCGTAACGGCTGGTGCAGAAGCTGAGGTAAATCAGACTGCCTAAGGGCAGCAAATTGTTGCTGACAAGGAAGTCTTCGAGGTCAAGAATGCAGGTGCCTTTGCCCAAAGGCTGAATGTGGCCCCACAGGTTGAACCCCAGCACGCAGGGCAGGGAAAGCAGGATAATCGCAATAATGTTAAAGCGAATAGTTTTTTTGCGTTCCCAGCCGGTTAAATCGCAGATGCAGGAGGTAATGTTTTCGAATACAGCGATTACTGTAGACATGGCTGCGAAAAGCATGAACAGGAAGAACAGAGTACCCCAGATACGGCCGCCGCTCATGGCGTTGAACACGTTGGGGAGGGTGATGAACAGCAGGTTCGGACCGCTGTCGGGATTGATGCCGAAGCTGAAGCAGGCCGGGAAGATAATCAGGCCGGAAACAATTGCTACAAAGGTATCTAGTGCCATAATCCACATTGCTTCACCCGTCAGGCGCTGTTCCTTGCCGATGTAGCTGCCGAAGATAGCCAGTGCGCCGATGCCAAGGCTCAGCGTAAAGAAGGCCTGTCCCATAGCGGCGAAGACTACCTCACGGATACCGTGCTCCAGAACTCTGTTGAAGTCAGGATAGAGATAATATTTAAGGCCTGCAGCACTGTTGGGCAGAGTAATGGAGTTTACTGCCAAAATCAGCATGAGCAGCAGCAGGCAGGCCATCATATTTTTGGTGATGCGTTCAACGCCGGCCTTGACGCCCAAATAGCAGACACCGAAGCAGGAGAGAACGATGATAATCATATTGCCTGCCATGGTTACGGGGTCGCTCAGCAGACTGCCGAACACGTTGCCGACACCTTTTGCGTCCAGTCCCACGAAGCCGCCGACAGCCATTTTGTAGAAATAATACAGCATCCAGCCGGAAACAGTGGTGTAGAACATCATCAGGAGAACATTGCCGGCAATAGCACCGTATTTATAAAGATGCCATTTTGTACCGGCAGGCTCCAGTACGTCGAAGGATTTTGCAGCGCTGCGTACACTCGCACGGCCGACCGCAAATTCCGCTACCATGATGGGCAAGCCCAAAAGCAGCAAAAAGCAAAGATAAATTAAAACGAAGGAGGCACCTCCGTATAAGCCCGTGATAAACGGGAAACGCCAGACATTGCCTAAGCCGATAGCACAGCCGGCAGATATTAAAATAAAGCCAAGGCGTGAGGAAAAGCTTTCTCTTTCCATAAATATATACCTACTCCCTAAAAAATTTTGGATAATTTAATTATAAGCGAAAGGTTGGTTATAAGCAATAAAAAAACTGCATCCCACACTTTGGCAGGATGCAGTTCAAAGAGAATTATTTCTTTTCAGCAGGAGCTTTTTCCGGAGCTTTGTACGGAGAGAAGCTGAAGTTTTGCAGTTTGGCATCCTTGCCAAACATGAAGGTCATGATAACAACATTTTCTTTAGAGAAGGCTGCAATATAGGTTACTCTGTCGCCTTGGTCAAAACGCTCAAAGCTATGGAATTTGGTTTCTTTCAAAGAACCGAATTGTTTTTTTACCTGGCTTTGGATAGCAGCAAAGTTTTTCTCGCCCAGAGCTTTGTTAAGGTCAGCGCTCAGTGTGGGAGCAAGAGCAGCATAGCCGGCAGCAGCATCCACATCGAGAGAGGTCATCATCTTTTCAGCGGTTTTCTGCTCCTTGTTCAAATCGCCGCCGTCAGCAGCAAAGGCCAGACTGCTGCAGGCAAAAGCAAGCAGCATAGTTAAGACTAACACTAATTTTTTCATTTACATTACCTCCAATTATAGATAGCTTAAAAGCCTTATATATAATCATAACTGTTTTTTCTCATTTAGTAAAGACTTTTAAAGTGATTTTTGAACAAATTCAGCTTAGAAGTGCAGTAAAGCTGCTTGCTTATTTTGCCAGTTTGCCTTCCGGGTGCTGCAGGCATTGAAACATCATTTCTGCCAGAGAGCGCTTCAAAAGCTGGTTGAATTCATCAACAGTGTGGTCGCTCAATGGCTTGCCTGCTGCCGGGTAAGACTTTTTATCAGTGCCGAAAATCAGCTCATCCAGGCTGCATTTAAGATGTTGGGATATACGGATGGCAATTGCCAGGCTTACGCCTGTTTTACCGTTTTCCAGATTACTCATGTGGGTTTGGGAAATATTAATCGCTTTTGCCAGGTTTTGCTGCGATACCTGCGATTTGGTACGCATCTGTTTGATATTGTTGCCGATAAGTTTGTAGTCAGGATTTACAGTTAAGCTTGCCATAATAACACCTCCAGATGCTGTTAAACAATAGCATATTTTATCATCCTCTGTATGAACGCGAGCCGTTGCTTCGTCCTTCAAGTATATTATGACAGATTTATACCTGAATGTCCCTACACCAAATAGCGATTTCGGGTAGGATAGGGCAGTATTTTTATAAAAAAAAGACAAATTTTATTTACAAAATTTGCTCTTTAATTATCTTTATATTGTTAACTGATAATAAAAAATAGTAAACCATATTTTGGCTGAATAAGGAGCCGAGTCAGCGGCATAAATATAAGTTGCATTATGTTATCAGCTAAAGTTGCAAATGACAGCGCAACGTGTTATATTAAGGCTAGATTATATGAAAATGAGGTGTATTATGCTTACTGCTGCTGATTTTGATCAACTTGGCTTTTGGGAGGATGCTACTCCGGAAGAAAATATTACGGTGTACGGTATGGATTTTTGCACGGACTATATTATGCTGACGGATGATTTGGGCAAAACACCGCTGGATGCTAAAAAATTTATCGTTGTTGCCGCCTATGATGATGCTGACTGCTTTTTGTGGGGTGTAGAGCTGAAAAACTTTGCGGCGCTCAAGGAGCTGTGTGCTCAATATGCACCCGGAAGTGCAGAGCTTTTTCAAGCGCTGAAGGATTATAAGCTGCCGAAGAAAAAATAAAACAGTGCAACAAGGCAGGCCTGTTCTGCCAAAGAAAAAACTGCTGTCCTGCGTCTGTGACGCTAGGCAGCAGTTTTTAGCTTGCAGCAATTTATTCCATGGCGAAAACGGTATCAACATTGGCTTTAATCGTAATTTCCTGCGCAGCGATGCTTGTTTCGGGGGCAGCAGCTCTATCGGTAGCAGCCATCAGCTTCATGTTGCCATAGGAGCGCTCCATGCCGCCGCTGTAGGTATTGATGTTGGCACTCAGCAGCTTACCGAGCGTACGTCCGCCGGCATTAGCGACAACGGCAGCCTGCTGGCGTGCGTTTTCAACAGCCTGAGCCAGCAGCTTGTTGCGGTAAAGCTCTCTGTTGCTGACGCTGAAGGAAATATTATTGATTGTATCAACGCCGGCAGCACTGATTTTATCAATTACAGGACCAAGCTTGCTGACATCCTTGAGCTTGATGCGCACACTGTTGCTGGCGGTATAACCGGTGATTTTGCCCTTGATGTCGGTATCTGGATAAAGAGTATAGCTTGTTGTTGTAATATCATTACCTAAAATATTGCAGCCAAGCAGATTATGCTTAACGCTATCCATTTTGGTGGCAGATGCGCTTGTTGCTTCGGCGGCGGTACGTCCCTTGCCGTTGACATCAAAGCTGATAACGGCGGTATCGGGTGTCACCTCAATGGTTGCATTGGCGCTGACACTGATGCTCGGTGTATCAGGCTGCGCAGCCATAGCATTGGCACTGCCGATAAGCAGCAGGCAGACGGTAAGCAGAGCACAAAGCATTTGTTTAATCTTAGTCATATTTTCTAACCTCCCGATGCTAATTTAATCAGCTTAATTATAGCATATAAATACAATTTTAACCTGAAAGACACAGAAAAAACACGAAATTGCAGATATAAGACTTTGGCAGATCTATAGGAAAAGACGCTTAACTTACCATAAGTGCCGTAAAGCCCCTGCCTTTAGGCATGGGGATATAAGGCACGTTTGCCAATACGGTTGCAAATTATATATCTTTATATTATTATATAGCTATGGGTAAAATAATATATAAGTCTAATCTATAGTATACTCATGCAAGTATCATATCGTGTTCTGCCCCAAATACCGTAGAAAGGTACTGGTTAATGGCGTTGATACCAGACTAAAGGAGCTGGTTAACTCAATATGTGAAGAACTCCAGGTCGATATAATCGAAATGGAAATAATGCCAGATCATGTACATATTCTGCTAGGAGTAGATCCGCAATTTGGAATTCATAAAGCAGTTAAAACTATTAAAGGAACTACATCCCGTATTTTAAGACAAGAGTTTCCGTGGTTGCGTTCCAGGATACCAACATTATGGACAAACAGTTATTTTTGTTCTACTATTGGTGGTGCTCCGTTGTCTGTTATTAAACAATACATTGAAAATCAGAAATCAAAATAAGGTGGTGATGGTAGATGAAGACATATTGTTTTAAGCTGTATGATTCAAAAAGAAACAGGAAACTCCATAGTCAGATTAATGCGGCAGGCCTTGTCTACAATCATTGCATTGCTTTGCATAAGCGATACTATAGATTGTTCGGGAAATCTCTGAACATATATCGACTGCAAAAGCATCTGAGCAAATTGAAGAAAATTTCCAGGTTTACCTATCTGAAAGAAATCGGCTCCCAGGCTGTACAGGATATAACCCAGAGGATAGACAAAGCATATAAACTTTTTTTTCGCAACTTAAAACATAAAATCCGCACAGCGCCGCCATCTTTCAAGAAAATAAAAAAATATAAATCTTTCACTTTGAAACAGAGCGGCTGGAAACTTAACGAAGCTGATAACAGCATCATAATCGGTAAACAACGCTATCGTTATGCAAAATCAAGAAAAATAGACGGAAAAATAAAAATCCTGACTATTAAACGTGACGCATTAGGCGATATATATTTATATTTCGTCTGCGAAACATCAGAAAATGAAGTCTTGGCAAGAACAGGTAAAAGTGTCGGCTTTGACTTCGGCCTGAAGATGTTTCTTAATGCTTCTGACGGGAAGGATATTGCTTCTCCACTATTCTTCAAGCAAAATGCTAATGCAGTAAAAAGAGCTAATAAAAATCTGTCCCGTAAGGTCAAAGGTTCTAATAATCGTCAAAAAGCAAAACTAACTTTGGCAAGACTGCACAAAAAGATAGCAAATCAGAGAAATGCTTTTCACTGGCAGGTGGCTCACAGGCTCGTTGCCGAATATGCCCTGATATGTCTTGAAAGCTTAAACTTGAAGGCTATGCAAAAGCGTTTTGGCAGGAAAATATCTGATTTAGGTTTTGCTGATTTCGTAGACAAGCTGAAATACCTGTCAAACAAGACAGGTTCGTCTGTTATAGAAATAGACAGGTTCTACCCTTCCAGCCAAATATGTTCAGCATGCGGATACCAGAACACCAAAATCAAAAATCTGGAAATCAGAGAGTGGGTTTGTCCTGAATGTGGCAGCACTCATAATCGGGACAGGAACGCTTCGATAAATATTGAACGGGAAGGAATAAGGATATTCTTTGCATGAAATAAAAATGGGCAGGGCATTGTCCATTGTGGAGAGAACTCGTAAGATCTGCTATTCCGGTAGGCAAGGTTCGCTAATATCCCAGAATCCACCGGCTTTAGCCGTGGGGAGTATGTCAATTTTAACACTTAATGCCGTCAAAGCATTTTCTTAATGGTACAAATGTGCTATAATAAAAAACGCAATAAGAAGCAGGAGGTGCGCTTTATTTATGAAGAAAAAAGAGCGTGACAGGCTGCAGGTAGAATATATCTGTCCTGATTGCGGCAAACATTTGGCTTGGGCGCTGCCTACCGCTGTAATACAATGTCCGTGCGGACAGTGGGTGGATAATAACAATCGTTTAAAAGATAAGAGTGAGGTTTATCTGCCTTTAGACAGTGAGCAGACTGTACTTTTTTAATGGGGGTAAGAAACATGGCAACAATTTGGCAACAGGCTGAAGAATTAAAAGATGAAATGGTCGAACGCCGCAGAGATTTGCATAGACATCCGGAAACAGGCTGGACGGAATTCCGTACGGCAAGCATGATTATCGGTGAGCTGAAAAAGCTTGGCTATGATGTTAAATTCGGCGCTGACGTTATTGACGAAAAATCTATGATGGGCGTGCCGAGCGAGGCAGAGCTGGCTGATTATATGCAAAGAGCAATCAACGAAGGTGCGGATCCGGAGCTGGTAAAGAAGATGGCAGGCGGCAAGACCGGTATCGTGGCAACTCTTAAAACAGATAAACCGGGTAAAACAGTTGCCTTCCGCTTTGATATGGACTGCAACGATGTAGAAGAGGAGCGCTGCGACGAGCATCGCCCGGCAAAGGAAGGCTTTGCTTCCGAACATAAAAAGGCTATGCACGCCTGCGGTCATGACGGTCACGTAACTATCGGCCTGTCGGCAGCAAAGCTGCTTGCTGCTAATAAAGCACGTTTGGCAGGCACCGTTAAATTGATTTTCCAACCGGCGGAGGAAGGCGTACGCGGGGCCTTCGCTATGATGAACGCCGGTGTAGTTGATGATGTCGATTACCTGTTCGGTGGTCATATTGGCTTCAAGGCTACTGCCGACAACTGCTTAGTAACGATGACTGATGGTTTTCTGGCAACTACGAAGCTGGATGCGGAATTTACCGGTGTATCTGCACACGCAGGCGCTGCTCCGGAGCAGGGAAAGAATGCTTTGCTGGCAGCGGCACAGGCTGCAATTTCCCTGAATACCATTCCCCGTCACAGCAAGGGCTCCAGCCGTATCAACGTAGGCGTACTCAACGCCGGCACCGGACGCAATGTTGTGCCTGATATCGCTGCTATTAAGCTGGAAACACGCGGTGCTACTACCGAAATTGATGAATACATGGTTACCGAGGCTAAACGCATTCTTAATGCCTGCGCCGCTATGTATGACGTTAAGGTAAAAATCACTATGGCCGGTGCTGCACCTGCTTGCTTTGCTGACAAGGAGCTGGGGCATGAGGTAGCAGAGCTGATTGAGGAAAAATGTCATTATGACGAGGTTGTTGAATATGTGGACATGGGCGGCAGCGAGGACTGCGGTTACTTCATGGAGCGCGTACAGCAACACGGCGGCCGTGCCCTGTACATGATGTACGGCACTAAGATTGCGGCAGGTCATCACAACAGTCACTTCGATTTCAATGAGGATTGCCTGTGGAAGGCTGCTGCTACCATTACGGAAATCGCTGTACATTTCAGCAACAAGTAAATAATTAATCAAAACTGCCATGATTTTGCCATAATCTTATGCTATACTTATAAACATAAACAAAAGCAATATCTTGGAGGTATATATTATGAAATCACTTAAAAAAATCGCTTTAGTATTTTCCTGCATGGCGCTGTTGGGTGCCGGCAGTGCTTTCGCCGCTGATGCGGCTCAATCCTCTCCCCTGGACGAGGTGCAGGCAAATCCTGAGGTAATGCGCGCACCGGGAACCTACATCACCCGTGGCGAAATCGTTGCTGTAGAGGATGGCATGTACGTTATTAAAGGTGAGGGCAGCAGAAATATGGTTGTAGCCATTGTTGACCGTGATACCTACGTTGTGGAGGGTGCCAGCGGTAAGTTGCGTCTGCCATATGCTTTAAAGGAAGGCCAGAAGGTTACTGCTTATTATTCCGCAACTATGACTCGCAGCATGCCGCCGCAAAGCCATGCTCTGGCGATTGTTATCGAAGACAGCGAAGAGCCTGCAAGTTTTTTTGAGGTAGCACAGGCAAGCCTTGCTAAGGACGGCAGCTATGTAACCGTACTCAACACCAATAATGATGTTATTGCAACGATTGATGCCAATGCGTGCGCAGACTTTGCTAAGATTAAAAAAGGTGATAAGCTGCTGGTTTGGAGCAGCATGATGACTATGAGCTTGCCGGCGCAAACTCACGCTGAGAAGGTAGTCGTACTTCCGTAAGGACGCGCGATAAAGCACTATATAAATAACAAAAAATATGAATTTGATTTGTAAAGAGGGTTAGTTAAAAATGAAGATTTTTATGGATACTGCTAATGTAGAGGAGATTGCCAAATTTGTCGATTGGGGCGTTGTGTATGGTGTTACAACCAATCCGAGCCTGATTGCCAAAAGCGGCCGTACGCAGGCTGAGGTTATCCCGGAAATTGCCAAGCTGGTTGCCGGTCCTGTCAGCGCTGAGGTTATCAGCACCGAATGTGATGGCATGGTAGAGGAAGCACGCAAGCTGGTAAAGATTGCGGATAACATCGTTATCAAAATTCCCTGCATTCCGGAAGGCCTAAAGGCAGTAAAAATTCTGAGCGCAGAAGGCATTAAAACTAATGTAACGCTGGTATTCAGCATGGCTCAGGCTTTGCTGGCCGCACGCGCAGGTGCCAGCTATGTCAGCCCGTTTATCGGCCGTTTGGACGATATCGGCGAGGACGGCGTACAGCTGGTAGAAAATATTGTCAAAGCCTTTAAGCTGTATGGCATTACTACTGAGGTAATTGCTGCCAGCATCCGTAATCTGGAGCACGTGGAAAAGGTTATGCTGACCGGTTGTCAGATTGCAACTATTCCTACTAAAGTGCTGGAGCAGATGATTATTCATCCGCTGACGGATAAAGGCTTAGCGCAGTTTATGGCTGATTATCAAAACAGCCTGAAGTAAAAGTCTTAGAATATTGTTACTTAGTCCGCAGCCTTAATTATAGGGAATAATTTTGGCTGCGGAAAGTTTTTTGTGTGTTCGAGGGAGTGATTTGATGAATTTAAAAAAGGCCTTGCAGGCTTTTCTTGTTACTATATCCTGTGGCATGCTGAACGTGGCAGGCGCACAGCAGCGACCGGTGTTTATGCCTGAGGATTATGTTACAGAGCAGGCGCAGGCGGATTTTGTCGCCAATGGTCCGAAGCTGCTTTTTAGCGACAGTCCGGAAACTGTTTATCGTAACGGTATACTTTATCGTGATAAGGTTGAGGGTGATGTGCGTTTGTTCCTGCATCATGTCAATGGTGTTGCCGGTAAGAAAAAGCTGGCGGTAATGCTGAAAAATACGGATAATCTGCGTCCGGTGCATTACAAGGTAACACGCAGTGGCGCAGCCGGCTTTGCCTATGATTATATGCGTGACGGCAAAAACTCTCAAAAGGAATATTTTGATGACAGCAGCCAAAAGCCGCAGGAGGGCAAGCTGGGCTTTGGCGGTAGCCGCGAGCTGCTCAGCGGACTCGGCATTATTCTGCCGACGGATAAGCTGTACACGGCAACTGTTGACCTGCACTTTGACAAGCCGGTTGAGGTGAGTGTGCTGATGTGTGAAACGAAGAGTGATTTGGAGCTGTTTAACGAAGCTGCCGCAATTCAGCCGATGGACGAGCATCCGCTGCGCGGTACATTTGAGGCTGCAGACTGGAACTATACGCTGAAGAAACCTGTCAAGGCACCGGAAAAACCGCTCATGCTGGAGCTGGCAACGTCACAGGAGGGCTATGCCAAGGGCGTTGATGCTACTACCGGACTGCCTGCGGAAAATTACGGCAACTACGGCGTTATCTATAAGGTGAACTTTACCGTTGCAGGCAAAAAGCCTATCAGCTTTATTTTGAATCCGATTGGCGGACCGTTTGCTGGTTACGGCGTACTGGAAAACAAAACTAAGGGTGAGCGTCAGCTGTTGGCGTTGCCTGAACGCACGGTGTGCTTAGGCTCGAAAATAGAGGAAGCGATTGAGCTTGCTCAGCTGAAAGCAGGCGAATACAGCTTTATCTGGTCACCTCCCGGTGCATCTAATCTGCCTGTACAGCTCATCTGGGAAAAAACCGAATAAATGAGATAGGTTAACTAATACTGTCGGACTAAGTTCTGACAGTATTTTTTTCATGTCTTGAATAAAGTGTTAATGAGAAGCATTTTCTATTCTTTGTTATATTTTTCCTATTGAGTAATTTTAGAATTAAGAATGAATTGATTATCTGCTAGACAACAGCAAAAAAAGTAGAAATTTATTTGTGATTATTTTGTAGATTGGTACTAAAAATACTTGACAATTTTGACGTAGGGTGTATAATTCTAAATGAGAATTATTTTTGATAAAGGATGATGAAAATGGCTAAAAGAAACACTATTCAAAGACAACTTGTTATCGCGGCTGTACGTTTTTTAGCAGATCACCCTACTGCTGAAGAAGTATATGATCGCATTACTATGGAGTATCCTGATATCAGCAAAGGTACCGTTTACCGCAACCTTAATTCTCTGGTTGAAAGCGGTTTGCTGAGCAAGGTTTCCGTTCCGAGCGGTGCCGATCGTTTTGATCATATCCTCGCAAGACATTACCACATCAAATGCACTGAATGCGGTAAGTTCATGAACGTAGAAAACTTTGATTATATTCCGGATATGGATGAAAAGGTAGCTGCTGTAACCGGCTACAAAATGAATCACCATGACATTGTTTTCAGCGGTATCTGCCCTGAATGCCAAAAGGAAATGGCAGAGCACCCTGTAAGCGAAGAAGTTTTGGGTGATGACCAAAACTGATATTAAAGCTGTATAAGCTTTGTTTTAGGAAGGCTGTTGCGTCGTTTTCAAGAGGAGGAATTGAAAATGGATTTAAAAGGCAGCAAGACTGAAAAAAATTTGCAGACCGCTTTTGCGGGTGAGTCTCAGGCTCATACTAAGTACCAATATTATGCAAGTGCAGCCAAAAAAGAAGGCTACAATCAGATTGGCGCTATTTTTACCGAAACTGCAGGTAATGAAAAAGAGCATGCTAAATTGTGGTTCAAGGCACTGCATGGCGGCGCTGTTCCCAAGACGATCGAAAATCTGAAGGATGCAGCTGCAGGTGAAAACTATGAGTGGACCGAAATGTATGCCGAATTTGCCAAGGTTGCCAAAGAGGAAGGCTTTGATAAAATTGCATTCCTGTTTGAAGAAGTAGGCAAGATTGAAAAAGAGCATGAGGAAAGATATCGTGCACTTTTGGCAAACATTGAGAATGACCGTGTATTCCAACGTGAAGAGAAAAAGGTTTGGATCTGCACTAACTGCGGTAAGATTGTTATCGCTGAAAAGGCTCCGGAAAAATGTCCGGTATGCGACCATCCTCAGGGCTATTTCGAGCTGAAGGTAACCAACTATTAATTTGCTGAAGCAGAATTAATTATAGAAGCTTTAAAAGGCTTTAATGGGGATTTCTGTGACAGAACGTAAAACAAAATAGCAGCACAAGAGGCAAACAGCGAGGCGCAAGTCTGCTGTCTGCCTCTTTTTGCATAAAGTAAAAAAGCTGCCGCAAATGCGGCAGCCGGGCTGCGCTCTGTTCAGTAGAAAAGCAGCTGAGTTTTGTAGACGGCGCTGACGCCGGCGTTCAGGGCGAAAAGGCAGCCAAGCGAAAGCGCTATGAGCAGAGCGGCTTCCTTGCTGTTTAACGGCTGCTGCTGGTGCATGGCGCGGCGGATTGCCTTGCCGCATAAAACGACCAGCATGCCCAAAAGAAATAAAGAGAAAAATATATTCAGCATTATAATGGCTCCTTTTGTTATAAGCTGTTTACAAGCAGATAAATATTTATAGGTTTAGTATACCACAATTTTCGTGAAATATGGTATACTATTATAGATATATTCAGCAAAATATAGCAGATTTAGATTCTGCCTAAGTTCCGAAAAGAGAAGGGTGATTAGTATGGAAACAAGAGTAGCTGTTATCTCTCTTATTGTAACGCAGCCTGAGGCTGTGGAAGAGCTTAACGCAATTTTGCATACCTACAGCAGTTATATTATCGGCCGCATGGGCCTGCCCTATCGCCAGAAGAATGTTAATATTATCTGCGTTGCCGTTGATGCGCCGCAGGATATTATCAGCGCTATGAGCGGTAAGCTGGGGCTGCTTGCCGGTGTGAATGCCAAAACTGCTTATTCCAACGTAACTGCCAAGGAATAGACTGCTGGATATCAACTATCTGACGGGAAAGATACTACTGACCTGTAAGGAGGAGACAAAATGTATAATGCAAAATCAATGAATGCCGAAGAATTTATCTGTCATGAGGAAATCCTCGACACACTTGCTTATGCTGAGGCCAACAAAAACAACAAGGAGCTGCTGGAGCAGATTATTGCTAAGGCCAAGCTGCGCAAGGGCTTGAGCCATCGTGAGGCTAGCGTGCTGCTCGCCTGCGAGGATGAAAAGCTGGTGCAGGAAATGTTTGCTTTGGCAGAGCAGATTAAAAAGGACTTTTACGGCAACCGTATAGTGCTGTTTGCTCCGCTGTATTTATCCAATTATTGTATCAATCACTGCGTATATTGTCCTTACCATGCAACCAACAAGCATATCGGACGCAAAAAGCTGACGCAGGACGAAGTACGTGCCGAGGTTATCGCACTGCAGGATATGGGTCATAAGCGTCTTGCTTTGGAGGCCGGCGAGGACCCGGTAAACAATCCGATTGAGTACATTCTGGAATGCATTAAGACTATCTATTCTATTAAGCATAAAAACGGCGCTATCCGCCGCGTAAACGTAAACATTGCGGCTACTACCGTAGAAAATTACCGTAAGCTGAAGGAAGCAGGCATTGGTACTTATATCCTCTTCCAGGAAACCTATCATAAGGAAAGCTATGAGAACCTGCATCCGCGCGGACCGAAGCACAATTACGCTTACCATACGGAGGCGATGGACAGAGCGATGGAGGGCGGCATTGATGATGTAGGCTTGGGTGTACTGTTCGGTTTGGAGCGTTACCGCTACGAACTGGCCGGCCTTTTGATGCATGCCGAGCATCTGGAGGCAGTACACGGCGTAGGTCCGCATACCATCAGCGTACCGCGTATCAAACGCGCCGATGATATCGACCCGGGCGTTTTTGACAACGGTATTGATGATGCAACCTTCTGCAAGATTATTGCTATTATCCGCATTGCTGTTCCGTATACAGGTATGATTATTTCTACACGTGAAAATCAGGCTGTGCGTGAAAAGGCATTGCATCTTGGTATTTCTCAGATCAGTGGCGGCTCGCGTACTTCCGTAGGCGGTTACACCGAGGATGTGCGCCCGACTGATACCGAGCAGTTTGACGTTTCTGACCAACGTTCTTTGGATGAAGTAATCGAATGGCTGATGGAATTAGGCTTTCTGCCTTCGTTCTGTACTGCCTGCTATCGTGCAGGACGCACAGGCGACAGATTTATGGAGCTGTGTAAGTCTAAGCAGATTCAGAACTGCTGTCATCCTAATGCGCTGCTGACACTGAAGGAATATCTGGAGGATTATGCTTCCCCGGCAACTAAGGCTTTGGGCGAAAAACTGGTGCAGGCCGAGCTGCCGAATATTCCGCAGGAAAAGGTGCGTGAGGTTTGCGTAGAGCGTCTGCAAAAAATTGCTCAAGGCGAAAGAGATTTCCGCTTCTAAAATAAAAAAAGACAAGCCTGCGGGTGCAGGCTTGCGTTGTAAACAGTAAAAAAGGCTATGCTAAAACCAACTTCGACAAATTAAAGAATCGCTAGAGTCTAAGTTTTTCTGTTTAAGGCTGGGTTTTGTCCCAGCCTTTTTCAGCAAATGATTTGTTTTATGTAAGCTGGAATGAAGATGCTACCTGGTTTGGTGAGAAAAAGGGTACTCTGGCCAACAGCTTGTACTATTCTGTCCCATTCGGCAACGAAAGGATTAATTTCAGTCACCGCAAGAATGATTATCACAATATGAAGCAGGCAGTACTGGAATCAATGTTGACACATCTGCAGGAGCAGAGAAAAAGGATGCTGGTGTAACACCCAACATTGGTGTAGGAGCTAGGGGTGATGCAGAAAGCACGACCAAGACAACTGTTTCTGAAGGTACAATTGAAATTCGTGATAAGGAGAATCATAAGCAGGATATTAATAAGCTGAACCGTGATAAAGCAAACAGCCTTAATAAGCTTGGCGAGATTTTCGACAAGACTGATGTGAAAGAACGCATGGAGTTAGCTGATGAGTTTGGCAAACTAGCTTATGAGGCTGTAGGTGATTTAGCACAGACCAAAGGCTGGAAAGAAGGAAGCAAAGAAAAGAATGCATTACACGCTGTTGTAGGCGGTATTATGAGCAAGCTTGGAGGGAACGGTTTCCTTGCAGGGGCAAGTGCAGGCTTAATTAATGAAATGGTGCAGAAGGGGCTTTCAGAAATGTTTAAGGACCCGGGAATGCACGAGCTTGCCAGCGCATTGTTAGGAGAAGTTGTGTCTAAACTTGTTGGTGGTAATGCCGGAGTGGGGGCAAGTGTAGCTAATAGTGCGACAAAGAATAATTATTTGACGCATGAGCAACAGAAGAAATATGAAGAAGAATTAGCTGCTATTGATAAAGATGATACGCTAACACCTGAACAAAAAGCTAAAGCTAAAGAAAAGGTTGATTTTAAATATAGTGTCATTTCCGTACTACAAAACAGAGAATGGTATGAAAAAAATAAAGATAAGCTTCAATTAACAGGAAAGGTTGGAGATTTAAACGAATATGAGATTTTTAGAGAAGTCGTTGGAGTTGACAAGAGTGGCAATGATGTGGAATTAAGAGCTGATACAAAAGACTGGATGATAGGATATAGCAGAGATTTAGTAGAAGCTGTAGCGAATATAAAGCCTGGGGATAGAATAAAATTCTCTGATGGAAGTATATATTATGTTCAGCCTAATGGTGAGCTATATAAAGAAGACAGTATAGGAGCATTAATGCCATATAAGGAAATCTCCTTAGAAGATCACAATGTAATATCAAAAAGAGAATCGCTTCTGGGTAAAGATACTGTAATTAGTGATGATCACCATGAAAAAGCTGGCCAGTATGTTTATGATCTTATAGATAATATTATGGAATCAACTGGAGGAATAAAGACTACTATTTCAGCATTTAGTAATAATAATAATATTGTATTCGTAGCAGAACTTGCTGCTGGTATAATATTAGTTGTACATGGAAGCAATGAATTGAATTATACATTCTCAAATATAAAACATGATTTAGTTGATAATGAGAAAAAGGAATCTAATGTTCTTAAAGATCTATTGGGCAATGATAGATATGATAACTTTGATAGTGTAGCCAAAGTAATAAGCTTGTATGGAGATTTAGATAAATTAGTTTTAGCTTCTAAGACAGAAAGGTTTAATAATATTAATTGGGAACACTTAGTAGGAGATGATCTTGAAAGAGAAAAATTGAAATCTACTTTAGAAGATTTAGGACTTGTTATGGATATAAAAACGATGAATGATTTGCGAGGTAAAGATGCAGAAGATAAATAAAATAAATTATACAGTATATTATTGTATATTTTATATATTATATATTATTATTCCAACTATGAAAGATGGTACTAGTTTGGAAACATGGGAGGCATATTTTCCTGTAAAACTATTACCTGCCTTTTTAGCATTGCTTTGGGAAGAATTACATAGAGATATAAAAGAAATGTTATTCTACAGAAAAAGAGGTGATTTTGCTAAGTTACGTTCATTGAAAAAGGTATATACAAGGAGAGCTATAAGTATTCTTATCTTTGGCTCAATAATACTTGCTTTCATTCTATTTTACTTTTTTGTATTTATCAAAAATATAAGTGGTATAGATTTATTTTTCTTGATATGCAACTAAGAAGACAATAAAATTGTTTGATTCTTAAAAACAAAATAAGATATTACTGCGTTGTACATTTGTCATATTGTTTTAAAATAATATAATAAAATCAGACAAGGAGATAGATAGGATTGTTGCAATCTTTTGATTTGTTTGGCGAATTGGCGTATAATGAGATTCACTACATGGATGGCAGCAACGAACAGAAAGCTCTTTATCATGCAGTTGTTGGCGGGATTATGAGTAAGCTTACTGGGGGAGATTTTCTTGCTGGTGCAACTACTGCTGGAATAAACAAGCTAGTTATTGAAGAAGTTAAAAAAGCGGCTAATTATGAGCCTGATAAAATGCAATGGGTAAGTGCAGCATTAGGAGCAGTTGTGGCTGAATTTGTATCTGGTAATGCGCAAGCTGGAGCAAGTGCTGCTTCTAGTGGTACGAAGAATAATTTTTTGACTCATGAACAAGAGGTGGAACGAAGAAATAAATTAGATGAAATAGATAGAAGAACAGACTTAACTGATGAGGAAAAATTTAAGAAAAAAGAAGAGGTTAATAATTATTATATTGAATTATCTAGAAATCAAACAAAGCAAGGAATATCTGGTGAAAAAGAAGGCTTTGGGTATGAATATGGTTATGATCCAGAGTTAGGTGGAATGTTAAATGTTTTACCAAACGACATTAATGCTCAAAATGGCTTACAGCAGTATATGTCCTTCATGAAAATTGGTAAATCTATTGATAGTTCAGACTGGAAAAAATATGAGCTAAGAACATATACCTTTGGTAAAAGTATAGGTGTAAAAAAGATGTTTGATATAACAGGCTCTATAGGTTTAGCTAAAGATCAGATGGGTAATGTATATAAAGTGTATGCATTGTCTGGAAGCAAAGGTTTTAGTGTTGATAAACTAAATATTGGAGACATTATGAAATCACTTTCTTCTTTCGATATTGCTATTAGTTCTCAAGTTGCTAGCGGAAATTATGAAACAGCAAGAGATTTGAGAGAGGTTTACACAAAATTCAATTTATCTTTTAATATGACGAAGTATGGTATAAGCGTTGGGATATCGAGAGATGATAGCTCAAATACTGCTTCATATGGAATAAATAATACATATATGGGTGGTAGCTTGGGTGTTGTAAAGCTAGAGTATGTTGGCAATGTAAATGAAAGGCTATAATCTTATGAAAGAGAAAATTTTGTATGTGGTTTTGTTTTTTGTGTCAGCCTATGTGTTTTGCTTACCTTCCTTAAATCATGATTATAATGAAATATTAGAGAATGTTAATGCGTTTACGTCTATCAATATTAACAGAGATAATAAATTAGTTCCCAAAATTTATGGAAGAAGCTCATTGTTTAGTACAACTTTCAATAATAAAAATTTCAATAAGGAAGAATATTTAATGAGCTTAAACAAAGATGGCTGGAAGCAATATGGAGTTAAAAATGGTAATTGTTATAAGTTTAAGAGAGCAAATCATCTGTATATAATAGTTTTTCATGATAATGGTGATTGGAGTGAATCAATTATTTATGAGAAATAAGAAAATATTGTGGAATTGTGTTCTTGCAATAATATATGGTGCTGTTGTTGCAAATTTGCTCTATATTTCTATTGGCACGATATGGTTTAATGAAGAAGAGTCAAAGGTAACACAAAAACAATTTTTGACAGAAATAAGATATATGAAAATACCAGGAACTATAACTAAATATGATGTGGAAACTGGCGTAAATATGTTGCCATTTAAGAAAAAGACAGAGATAAGTTTTACTCTAAAATGGGATATCAAAGATCGTAGATCAATGGAAGAGATTTTATTAACCAATGGATGGCATTTTTACCAAAAGGAGGGAATAAAGAAATATTACACCAAAGATGATATGTTGATCATTCTTGAAAGAAATAAGGACACTTATATAATTCATATGAAATATATGACAAATAAAAAACTTTAATGTAATTTATCTAGAGCTATAGAAGTTTATGTATGCTTTTCCTTAGCCGTATTATAGCGTCTCTTCTGCATTTGCGACAAGGATAAACCATACAGCAAGCTGTCCCTGCTTTCAATCGTTCTCTACTATTCCGAAAATAATATAAATATCGCTAATGAAACAGAATACCATGAGCGCCTGCATGAAGAGCACAACAAGGTCAGTGGATTGCTTTCGTCCAAACGGATATTTATGATTACAGTAAGCAGAATACTGTTGTCGGCAGCAATGTTTCTGCCTGAGAAATTGCAATTAGCAGTAAAAAAGATACGAATATTACAGGTAGCAACGTAGTTGCAGATAATGACGTAAACGTAAAAACCGGCGGCAGTCTGAATATCGGCAGTGCGGAGCAGACAAGCGAAAGCGAATACATTAAATCTGTAAACATGCGACAACAACAATGAAGTATTTAAAATGCTGAACAGAACTGTAGATGAGCTTAATGCAATAGGTTTGACTTGAATGCAGGCAGTAAAGGTTTTGGCTTGTATTGTGCTTTTGAAAATGGGGCTTCACACACTTGTGAAAAGGTGTATTTAGGTAATCCTAAGAAAGTAGCTGCATACCTGATGTTTGAGCTACGTTATATGGAAAAAGAAGTATTTATGGTTCTTGCTCTGAATACTAAGAACAGAATCATAGCTTCAGAAGTTGTTTCTGTAGGCACACTTATTTGTTCTCTTTTTGCACTAAAAAACCAGCGGATATTTACCTGACTGCTGTGACCCCAAAAAGTTAGACCTAGCCACCGTAACAAAATGTTGCGGTGGTTTTTCTATGCCGCGGTATGGCGAAGTCGGTATTCTACTGGGCTGCACCAACCGAGTTTTTCTTTGCTTCTCCGTTCATTATAGTATTTGATGAATCGCTCTATAGCCTGCTTCAGTTCATCAAAGCTGTGATATGTATGTCCATAGTAAATTTCCTGTTTCAGTAGGCCAAAGAAGTTTTCCATAACACTGTTATCCAAGCACGTCCCTTTCCGAGACATACTTTGAAAAATTCGCTCTTCTCTTAATCGTTTGGTGTAACATCCCATCTGGTAGGCCCAACCTTGGTCGGAATGAAAAGTGCGTCGATACTTACAGTCTGATGTTATTTTGATGGCTTTATTCAGCGCAGTGGTTATCCCTTCGGTACATGGCCGTTTCGTGATGCTGTAGCTGATAATTTCTCTATTGTAGAGATCAAGGAACGGATCAAGATAGAGTTTTTTCGTGACCAGGTGTCCCTGTTCATCCAGTTGGTAATACTTGAATTCGGTCGTATCTGTGGTGATTTTCTGGTGCAGAATGCAGGTGTCAAACCGGCGCTTTAACCGATTGGGAGCCACCTTACCAACCTTTCCTTTATAAGAATAATATTTTCGGCTTCTACGAGTGAAGGCCGTGACTTGAAGTCCTAGTCTTTGGACTACGCGTTGGACTCGTTTTCGGTTTACAGAGAGACCTTCTGCACGAAGTGCTCCATAAATCCGGCGATAGCCATAATTTACATGCGAGTTCCGGATTGCTTTGATTTTACCTTCGAGTTCAGCATCTTTCGAGGGACGATTCAAGCGCTTTTGCCAATACATATAGGTGGATTTCGGCAGTTTAAGAAAAGCAAGGATGTCTTTTAATCGATAGGATCCTCGGAGGCTGTGTGCGAGCCTTGCTTTTTCTTCTGCGCTGCTTCTTCCTCTAAGCGCAGCCTCCTCAATCCTTTTAAACAGTCGAGCTCCAATCTTAACCAATAGTTTTCTTCTTCGAGTCGTTTCAAATACGCTTCCTGTTCATTTTTCGGTTTCTTGGGGCTAGATGGTTTAGCCATTTTGGGATACCTTCCTTTTCGTTGTGGTTTGAGCCCCTCCGCACCCATTTCCCGGTAGCGGCTGACCCATTGTACGAGAACCGACGGTGCTTTCATCCCCAAGGTAAAGGCGAGATGGTTATAGCTGGTCTCTGTGCTTAAGTATAATTTTACTGCATGAATCTTAAACTTAAAAGAGTATCTTACCAGTTGGCGAGAACGGTGAAGGGCTTCTTTGCCGTTGACCTGATAGGCGATAACCCATCTTTTGATAATACAAGGGTTGGGGATGCGATATTTTTTTGCTAAAGCCTTGTATCCAATATCTCCTTGTATATACTCGAGAACAATCTGCATCTTAAATTCATAACTATATTTTGCCATAAAATTAACCCCCTAAAGTTGAATTTTTGGTCCA
>OFMP01000253.1_pt1 | contig 40120 bp, 30 predicted proteins | sample 1541841 | NCBI WGS metagenome assembly OFMP01 (sample SAMN04209226, study PRJEB22552) | human gut metagenome | biome: gut; material: feces | host: Homo sapiens | place: USA: Oklahoma
TGCGCGGGATTGGGGCACCCGCGCAGCTGGCCGTGACGCAGGAGCATCCAAAAAGAAAGGAGGACGAACACATGGCAGACAACAAGAGACCCGCCTACGCTGGCAGCATCCAGAACACCGGCGCACAGAAGGTCAACGCGCCTTTCTCGCAGAACGTGAAGAAGGGCAACGGCCAGGTGAAGACCGGCAACGATCTTCGCACCGGCAGTTCCGGCAGCGGCAAGAGCGGTAAGTGATGCCGCTCGCCGCCAGCCCCGACACTTCGCAGCAATAGCGTAAAAATGCAAGGCCCGCAGACTGCGGGCACCGGAGGGACACGTGAACGAGATCGACTACGGCGCACTGTTTGGCATCGACGAAGGCGGAAAAGAGCAGGAAGCCGCCGACCCTGCACAGTCGCAGGAAGAACAGGCGCAAGGCGAAGAAGTGCAGGAGATCGCCGACCCTGCCGAAGAAGACCAGGACAATACACAGCAGACAACCGGCGCAGACGACCAGGCGTCCGAAGAAGATGCAGGCGGCGAGCAGCCGGAAGGCAATACAGAAACGGGCAGCGAAGGTGCGCAGGATGCGAATGTCCGCAACGCACAGTTTGCAGCGGCACGCCGGAAGGCGGAAGCAGAGCGGGATGCGGCGATTGCAAAGGCCAGAGAGGACGCCAGAGCAGAGGCGCAGCGGTTCATTGACGAGGCGTTTGCAAGCAGCGGCATGACAAACCCGTACACCAAGAAGCCCATCACCTCGAAGGCGGAGTACGAAGAGTACCGGGAGCGCTTCGAGGAAGAGAAGAAGTCTCACCTGCTCCGAAAGAGCGGGATGAGCGACGAAGAGTTCAATCAATTTGTGCAGAATCTGCCGGAGGTGCGCGAAGCGCGGGAGGCGAAGCAGGCGGCGGAGAAGGCCAGACAGGACGCCCAGGAGGCGCAGGCCAAGGTGCAGGTGGATGAGCAGCTGAAGAAGATCAGCGAGCTTGACCCGAACATCCGCGAACTGCAAGACCTGGCGAAGATGCCGAGCTATCCGCAGTTCTATGAGCTGGTGAAGAAGGGCAACAGTCTGCTCGACGCTTTTAAGCTGGCGAACTTCGAGACGCTTTCACAGGGCGCAGCGGCCAGGGCACGCCAGGCGGCCATCAATGCCGCACAGTCGAAGCAGCATCTGGCGCAGACACAAACGCGGGGCAAGGGCGCCGTGACAGTTCCTTCAGACGTGAGGGAGCTGTACCGCACCATGAACCCAGGCGTTACCGATGCGGAGATTCAGGCACACTACAGCCGGACACACAAGGGCTGAGAAAGGAGCATTTCACATGAGTTTCAAAATTCACAGCATCGATGACAACCGGATTTCGGGCATCGAGTATCTGCCGTGCGGCGCCATTACGCCGAAGGTCGGCATGGCACTTGTCCAGTCGGGCGGCAATCTCGCACTGGCAACCGGCACGAACGCGCCGACGTACATCTCCATGTGCGAGAAGGACAGCCCGTGCACGGCGGGCGACATCATCCCCGTGATTCGGGTAAACAAGGACATGATCTTCGAGACCACGTTTGCGGCGGCAGCTACAAGCGTAAAGCTGGGCAGCAAGGTCACGCTGCACACCGACGGTCTGCAGGTCACGAGCACGACCGCGAGCGGCGTGGCCGAGGTCGTCTATATGGACGGCACGGCGGCGGGCGATATGTGCCGCGTCCGCTTCTGATACCAGGAAAGGAGACATAAGCAATGGCTAACATTACCTTTACCGAAGGCTCCGGCCTTCAGGACAGCATTTTCGGCAAGAGCCAGGAACCGATCAAGATGTTCCTGGAGAAGCGCGGCGAGGCCTTCGAGCAGGCCAGCATGCTGCCGGAGCTGTTCAACATCTCCCCCAGCAACCACTGGGGCGAGAAGTTCACGACCATGACCGCGATGGAGGGCTTCCAGCCGGTCGGCGAGAACGGCGACTATCCCGTGGATGGTATGCAGGAAGGCTTCAGCAAGTTCCTGGAGCACATGACCTGGAAGAACAGCTTCTCGCTGTCGCGCGAGATCGTGGAAGACGGCAAGCTGATGGACCTCAAGAAGCAGCCTGCGGGCTTCATCACGTCGTATTACCGCACGCGCGAGAAGTTCGGCGCGGCGCTGCTCGGCGCGGCCATCACCGGCGCAACGAGCACGAAGTTCTACGGCAAGACCTTCTCTACGCTGGGTGCAGACGGCAAGTGCCTGTTTGCCAAGGAGCATCCGTCGGCACTGGGCAAGAAGAAGCAGTCGAACCTCTTTGCCGACGGCTTCTCCAGCGACGCGCTGGCCGCAGCGGAGTCTGCCATGCAGGACTTCCGGGGCGACAACGAGGAAGTCCTGGACGTGGCGCCGACGACCATCCTCATCCCGAACGAGTACACGCTCAAGCGGGATGTCTTCGCCGCGATCGGCGCAGACAAAGACCCGAACACCGCCAACAACGGCTTCAACTTCAACTTTGGCCGCTGGAACGTCATCGTCTGGCCGTACCTCAACCAGTTTATCACCGCAGGCACGAAGCCGTGGGTGCTGCTGGACAGCAAGTACAACGAGGAATACAGCGGCGCCGTGTGGCTTGACCGTGTGGCGCTGGAGGTTCGCAGCGAGCTGGCAGGCAACGACGCCAACGTCTGGAAGGGCTATGCGCGTTTCATCGCGGGCTTCAACGACTGGCGGGCGTTCTGTGTCGGCGGCGTGACCGGCGGCACGCAGCTTGTCGGCGGCTGACAGGAGGGCTTCAGGATGGGAAAGTACACAAGGTTCACAAACCTGGAAGTGACCGATGAACTGAAGCTCGGCAGCATGAAGGCGTCCACGTCCAAGGTAACGGCCGCAGATGCGGCCGCTGCCGCAGGCTCGGCACCGACGAAGGCGGAGTTTGACGCCGTCGTCACGCTGGCAAACGAGCTGAAGGCGAAATATAACGCGCTGGCCACAAAGCTGAGCGCGACAACCTGACACACAGAACCGGGACGGCGGCGCTTGCCGTCGCCCCGGCTTTGCATTTTTCGAGGAAGGAGGTGCCGGGCATGGCAACCTTGAAGAGCGTCATCGACATGGTGGACGAGATCAAGCCGAACGCCTTCTCCAACGAGGCAAAGACGCAGTGGCTCAACGAGTGCGAGGGGCTGGTGCAGACGGAGGTTCTGCTCTTCGCAAGCGAAGAGATCATCACCTACCACTATGACGCAGATAAGGACAAGGAGCTGCTGGCGCAGCCGCCGCACGACAAAATCTACTGGGCCTATTTGACGGCCATGATCGACTTTGCAAACGGCGAGTACAACAAGTACCAGAATACGATGCAGGTATTCAACAGCTTTTTCAGCGAGTTCATGCGCTGGTTCGCGCTCAACTACCATCCGGCAGACACCCACATGGAGGTGTATGTATGAGCTACACGAAGATCGGAACCGAGTGGCGCGGGTATTACATCACGGCTTATGGCATCGCCGTGAAGCACGGATTCATCGGAACCGAAGAAGAGTGGCTGGCCAGTCTGAAGGGCGACGGCGGCGAACCGGTCGTCATCCGCTACAGCGAGACCGACGGGCAGCTGCAGTGGAAGTATGAAAACGAAGACGACAGCGCGTGGCGTGAGATTCTGACGCTTGCAGATTTGCAGGGAGACCTGGTTTCTGCGACGATCTCACAGGCGCAGGCGGCCAAGGCAGCGGCAGAGGCGGCAAAGACAGCCGCGCAGTCGGCAGCATCGAGCGCCCAGGCCGACGCCAGCGCTGCACAGACGGCAGCAGCAACCGCCAGCACGAAGGCGGCAGCGGCAGCCGCTTCTGAGCAGACAGCTTCCGGGGCAGCCGACACGGCGCAGGAGGCCGCCACAAAGGCGGAGAACGCGCAGAAGACCACGACAACGAACGCCGCGCAGGCGGCACAGTCGGCCACGGACGCCCGCACGGCGAAGGCAGGCGCAGAGTCGGCGGCCAGCAATGCGGCAGAGTCTGAGGCGGCAGCAAAGACTGCGGAGACGAACGCGAAGAAAAGCGAGGCATCCGTCGCGGCAGACAGCGCGGCAGCGACAAAAGCGGCTGGAGATGCGGCAACCGCGCAGACGGCTGCGGAAGCGGCAAGAGATGAGGCGGTCGGCAGCAAGACGGCAGCAGCTGCATCCGCTGCAAGCGCAGGCCAGGACAAGCAGGCGGCGCAGGCAGCCAAGGCTGCAGCAGAGACTGCGAAGACGGACGCCCAGGCGGCGGCCACGGACGCGCAGGAAAGCGCGGAGCTTGCGCAGAGCAGCGCACAGGGCGTGGAGGCAAACGCAAAAGCAGCTGAGAGCTGGGCCGTGGGCGGAACAGGAACACGCGAGGGCGAGAACACCAACAACGCGAAGTATTGGTGCGACAGTGCGCAGGCCATCGCGGGCGGCGGCGTGACGAGCTTCAACGGACGAGGCGGCGCAGTTGTTCCGAAGGCAGGAGACTATACCGCAGAGATGGTAGGCGCAGACGCAGCGGGAACCGCCGAGACCAAGGCGGGCGCCGTGCAGGGAAACCTGGACGACCACGAGGCCGATACCACGAAGCACGTCACGGCAGCGGAGCGCACCAAGTGGAACGGCAAGCAGGACAAACTGACCTTCGACGCAGCACCGACACCGAACAGCACGAACCCTGTGACCAGCGGCGGCGTGAAGGCAGAGCTTGACAAGAAGGCCAACGCTACAAGCCTGGGCGCACATACCGGGAACACGGACAACCCGCACCAGGTAACGGCGGAGCAGACAGGCGCAGACCCGGCAGGAACCGGCAAGTCGGAAGCGGCCAGCGCGGTGTCGGCACACAACAGCTCCAGCGCGGCGCACAGCGACATCCGCACCGCTCTTGCAGGCAAGGAGACGGCGGGCGCAGCGGCAGCCGTGCAGGGTAACCTGGATGACCACGAGGCCGATACCACGAAGCACGTCACGGCGGCGGAGCGGACGGCCTGGAACGCAAAGAGCGGGAAGGCTGTTTCCTTCACGGTGACGCTGGCGGCTGCCAACTGGAGCAGCAAAGCGCAGACGGTGAGCAACGCGAACTTCCTGACGGGCGCGTATGCGTATGTGGTGTCGCCAGCACCGGCCAGCTTCGGCGCGTACAGCGAGGCGATCATCTACGCGGACAATGTGACGCAGGCAGGCAAGATGACCTTCCACTGCAGCCAGACGCCGACGGCGGCATTGACGGTGAACATCACGAGAATTGAGGTGGGAACATGAACGGATTAGTCTTCAACATGGTAGGCGGCGGAGGCGGCGGTGTGAAGCTGGTGTCGATCGCCATTACAACGCCGCCAGCAAAAACGACCTACGTCTCCGGTGAAACCTTCAGCCCGGCAGGGATGATCGTCACGGCGACATATTCCAACGGCGCCACGCTCAAGGCAACCGGATACAGCTTCAGCCCGGACACGGCACTGACGGACGGCACGACGAGCGTCACCATCGAGTACACGGAAGGCGGCGTGACGAAGACGGCGGAGCAGGCCATTACGGTGGTGCACCGGCTGACGAAGATCGAGATCACGGCGCAGCCGACGAAGAAGGTCTATGAGTACGGCGACAGCTTCCAGAGCGCGGGCATGGTGGTGAAGGCCACCTACTCCGACGGCGCCACGGCCAATGTGACCGGCTACAGCTGCAGCCCGACGGTGCTGAGCACGGTCGGTACGCAGACGATCACGGTGAGCTACACGGAAAACGGCGTAACGAAGACGGCGACAACGAGCGTGACGGTGAACCGGAAGACGATCTCTGCGGTGCCGAGCCAGAGCGGGACGCTGACCTACACGGGAAGCAGCCAGTCCCCGTCCTGGAACAACTACAGCACGACGCAGCTGACCATCGGCGGCACGACATCCGGCACGAACGCGGGAAGCTACACGGCAACCTTCACGCCGAAGAGCAATTACCGCTGGGCAGACGGCACGACGACGGCGAAGAGCGTGAGCTGGAGCATCGGGAAGGCAGCGGGGAGCCTCAGCATCTCCCCTACCAGCATGACGCTGGATACCACGACGAAGAGCAAGACCATCACGGTGACGCGCAGCGGCAACGGCACGATCAGCGCCGTGAGCAGCAACACAGCGGCGGCGACGGTGAGCGTATCGGGCAATACGGTGACGGTGACGGGCAAGGCCAACGGCAGCGCAAAGATCACCATCAGTGTGGCAGCAGGAACAAACTATACTGCGCCAGCGAGCAAGACCTGCGCGGTGACGGTGAGCTTCCTGAAGGCCAACTTCGCAGATAATGACTGGTCTGCCATCATCGCGGCGTGCCATTCGGGCAGCGTGCCGAGCACATGGGTGGTGGGCAACAGCAAGACGATGACGATCAACGGCACAAGCTACCAGATCGACATCATCGGCAAGAACCACGACACCTACGCATCCGGTGGGAAGGCACCGCTGACATTCCAGCTGCACGACTGCTACGGCGAGACCAAGAACATGAACAGCTCCAACACCAACAGCGGCGGCTGGAAGAACAGCGCAATGCGCACGACGCATCTGCCTGCGATTCTGGCGCTCATGCCTACGGAGGTACAGAACGGCATCCGCGAGGTGAGCAAGAAGGCATCCGTGGGCGGCGCAAGCTCGACGATCGAGACGGTGTCGGACAAGCTGTTTTTGCTCAGCGAGGTCGAAATCTTCGGCTCGACCAGCTACTCGGCGGCAGGCGAAGGCACGCAGTACGATTACTATAAGGCGGGCAACAGCAAGGTCAAGAAGCGGAACGGCTCTGCAGCCACCTGGTGGGAGCGCTCGCCGAATGCCAGCAACTCCACGCATTTCTGCCTGGTCTACAGCGACGGCAGCGCGTACTATTACGGCGCCAGCAGTGCCCGTGGCGTGGCCTTCGGCTTCTGCTTTTAATCCAGAATCCGGAAAGCTAAGATTTCAAAACGAAGAAAGCTCTGCCTCCGGCCAGCAGCCTGTGCGCTGCGGGCAGGAGGCGGCAAGAAAGGACGAGACGGTATGTCGGTCTACAAATCCAAACGGAGCGAAAGCAGCATGCAGTTCGTGGACACGGCGAAGAAACTGGAAGCGTTCACGCTCAGCTGCTGCATGAAGGCACCGAAGCGGTACACGTTCTTCCTCACGTCGCGCATTATGCAGCTGGCCAGCGACGTGCACGAGCACGCGGCAGCGGCCAACAACATCTGGCCGACGAATCAGCACGAGGCGCAGATGCGCCGGGACGAGCTGACGCGGGCAAACATTGCGCTGCAGAATCTCGACCCGAAGCTGCAGCTACTATACGAGGCGGCCCGGCAGAACCCGGAAGGGTGCAAATGGATTGGGAAGGCCATGGAGCAGTGGGGCGCGATGATCGCGGAGGAAGCGAAGCTGCTGGCAGCTGTCCGGAAGAAAGACCGGCAGCGGTACAAGGATTTGCCGGACGGGCCTGCCGGAGTTTCGGAAGAATAGACAACATGGGTTAAGCTCTGTTTTTGTTGCCGTCGGCTCTGCAGCCAACTGGTGGGAGCGCTCGCCGAATGCCAGCAACTCCACGAATTTCTGCCTGGTCAACAGCAACGGCAACGCGAACAATAACAACGCCAGCAATGCCAATGGCGTGGCCTTCGGATTCTGCACAGCGCGGTCTGACGCAGTAACCGCCGGAAGGCGGCGAAGCAGTACCTATGCAGAAGGAGAGCTTATTCCCGGCAAAAGCCAAAACAATCCGCCGGTGCAGACGGCTGGACGCTGCTTGCATGGCAGGCCGATGTGCGCGGGCCTGTTTCATAGCCGGACTGCCACGAGGGTAGAACGCGCACCCGACAATCATCCCTTACGGCGGGTGCCCGAACGGGCAAGGAGAAGAACCATACATGACAAGCGAAGAGCGAAAAGAGGGCCGGTATCAAAGACGCCGCGCCGGGCGGGAAGCAAAACGCCGGGCCAGGAGCGAAGCGTGCGGCAGCTTTGAGCAGGTATTCAGTTACGAGAACCTATACAAAGCGGGGCTGGCGTGCTGCAAGGGCGTGCGCTGGAAGTGCTCGACGCAGCGGTATCTGGCGAGTTTGTCTGAGAACACGGCCAGGACGCGGAAGGCACTGATGGACGGAACGTGGAAGACGATGGGGTTCCATGAGTTTGACATCATGGAGCGCGGAAAGCTGCGGCACATCCGGAGCGTCCACATCTCAGAGCGCGTGGTGCAGCGGTGCTTATGCGACAATGCGCTGGTGCCGCTGTTCTCATCGGCCTTCATATACGACAACGCAGCGAGTCTGAAGGGCAAGGGAATTGACTTTGCCATGGACAGAATGAACCGGCATCTGCAGCGGCATTACCGGAAGCATGGGATGCAGGGCGGCATCCTGGTGTTCGACTTCACGGACTATTTCAACTCCGCACCGCAGGAACCGATTCATCGGGAGAACCGGCGCAGGCTCTACGACGAGCGAGTCCGGGAGCGGGCAGAGAGCTTCATGGCGGACTTCGGCGAGCGAGGCTTCGGACTGGGCAGCCAGGTGAGCCAGATCGACGCGCTGATGCTGGGAAACGGCCTTGACCATTTCATCAAAGAGCAGCTGCACATCCGGGGCTACGGCCGGTACATGGACGACGGGTATCTCATCTGCGAGGACGTCCGGTATCTGGAGGAATGCGCCGCACGCATCCGGCAATACTGCGCCGGTATCGGGCTGCAGCTGAGCGAGAAGAAAACGCGCATCCTGCCGATCAGGCAGGGCGTGCGGTTTCTGAAAACAAAGTTCAAGCTGACGCAGACCGGCGGCGTCATTCGGAAGGTGCAGCGCAAAAGCACCAGAAAGATGCGGCAGAAGCTGCGGAAGTTCCGGCGGTGGGTAGATGACGGGCGCATGACGGAAGAAGACGTGCGCACGTCGTATGAGAGCTGGAAGGGCCACATGCGACGGGGAAACAGCTGGAAGGTGCTGCGGAAGACGGACAAGCTGTATCGAAAGCTGTTCGGGGAGAAAGGAGACCATCAATGTACGAAATTCGGAAGGACGGGGGCGTGATTGCGCTGACGGAAGCCCCTGATTATATCCGCAGGCATCCGGACGGGTTCTGGCTGCTGTGCGGAGAGGATGAGGCCGAAGGCGTGGCCGTGGGCGGAACGCCCATGCTGCTGTCGCAGATCATCCTGGTAAAACGCGACACCGGAACATTCCTGCAGGAAAACCAGGCGGCAAGCGCCATCGCATTTGTCACACTGGCTGAGAACGGAAGTATCGACGGCGTGACGGCCGGTGAACACGCGGAGCTGTTCAGCCCGTGGGCGTACCCGGTGGCCTACACCGCAGGACAGATCAGGGAACGCAGCGGAAAACTCTACAAATGCCTGCAGGCGCACACATCGCAGGGGGACTGGAAACCGGAGGACAGCCCGTCGCTGTGGGTGGGCATCTCTGACCCGGCAGAGGAATGGCCGGAGTGGAGCCAGCCGGTGGGCAGCACGGATGCCTACGCCAAGGGCGCAAAAGTGAGCCGCAACGGCAAACACTGGACGAGCGATGTGGACGCGAACACGTGGGAGCCGGGCGTGTATGGATGGACAGAGGTGACGGCATGACGGAGACCATCGTGGTGGCCGTGCTGAGCCTTGCCGGTACGCTCATCGGGACATACCTGGCGAACCGGAAAAGCGCGGCGCTCATTGCATACCGGCTGGAGCAGCTGGAGCAGAAAGTAGCGAAGCACAACGGTTTGGTGGAGCGCACCTACCATCTGGAAGAGGAGGCGGCGGTCTTCGAGGAAAAGCTGAAGGTTGCAAACCATCGCATCGACGATTTGGAGCACGGAACATGAAGCAGCAGAAACGCACCAGCTTAAAGACGACCACAAAGCGGGCGCTTTGGTTCTGCCTGGGAAACGGCGTGGGCTGGGTGTGGTGCAGCTACATCCTGGCATACCTCGGAAAAGAGTCCATCGCCGAGAAGCTGAGCCAGACGGCCGTGACGGAGATCGTCGGCGTTGTCGCTCTGTACTGCCTGAAGAGTCTGTTTGAAAAGCGGAAGGGCTTCGGGGCAGTCGGAAAAAAGGAAGCAGAAGAAACCGATCAAGAAATCTGAAAGGAGATCACCATGAACATTACACCCATCATCGAAACAGTATTCGCGCTCATTGCGGCGGTCATTACCGCCATCGTCATCCCGTACATCCGCTCGAAAACAACAGCGCAGCAGCAGACGGAGATCAACGCCTGGGTGCGCATTGCGGTTAGCGCAGCGGAGCAGATTTATGTCGGCTCCGGGCGCGGCCAGGAGAAGAAGGCATACGTCATCAACTGGCTGGCGGAACACGGCGTCACGCTCGACGAGACGCGCCTGGACGCCATGATCGAAGCGGCAGTATATGACCTCAAAAAAGGGCTGCTTCCGGCAGGAGGTGACGCGCAGTGAGTATCCGCATCGGCCAGGCAAGCCTCGGAGAGACCGGCGGACGCGGGCAGAAGCCTGGCAACCAGACGGGCCGGGAGCTGAACTTCTCGTATTGGTACAACGGAAGCTGGCTGGGGATTCTTCGGTTCAAAGACCAGGCCATGTCGGAGCGGGCGGCGCAGGCCTGCGAAGACGGCGTACGGAACCGGAACATCGGCTATGACATGGACGGGCGCAACACGGCATACGCCGCTGCGGAGGCAGTAGACTTCGCGCTCGGCAAGATCAACAAGCCGGTCGAGACAGACTGCTCGGCATTTATGATGCTGTGCGCGATCTCGGCAGGCGCGACGGAGCTGAAGAAACTCTTCAGGCGCCAGGGCAACAGCTGCACGACTTACTGTATGCTGCACGACTGGCCGACGACCGGACAGTTCGAGATGCTGAGCGGGAAGAAGTTTTTGACGGACGACCGCTGGCTGCGGCGCGGCGACATCCTGGTATCCCAGGGACACACGGTAATGGCATTAGACGACGGAGAAATGGAGGACGAGAACATGGACAAGGATAGATTCGCAGAACTTTTTGGGCAGATGCGCAAAGACCTGCAGGACAACGACTGCAGCCAGTACAGCGAAGAAGCCCGGCAGTGGGCCACGGAAAAGGGCATCGTGCTCGGCGGCGGCACGCTGGAAGACGGCGAGCCGAACTATATGTGGCAGGACATGATGACGCGAGAACAGTTTGTGACGGTACTGTACCGGTTCGCAAAGCTCGCGGGCCTGGCGTGAGACGCACGGGAGGGGCCGGAGACGGCCCTTCCCGAAAACGCTATAAGGAGGCGATACGGTGCCATCCAATATTTTGAGCGCGGACACGGGGTTTCCACAGTTCACGAAAGAAACGTCCGACAAGGACAAGATCGAGCAGATCACGAGCTATCTCTATATGCTGCTGGAGCAGCTGCGGTATTCGTTCTGCAATCTGGACAAAGACAACTTCAATGAGACAGGCTTTGATGAGATCGTGAACATCATCACGGAGCCGGTATATGTGCAGCTAGAAAATGACGAGAAGCAGATTCTTGCGCTGCAGGTCACGGCAGAGGGCCTGGGTGCGAGGCTGGAAGATGCAGAAGGAAACATCACGTCTCTAACTGCGACGGCCAACAGCCTGACGACGCGCATCACGAACGCAGAAGGAGATGTTTCGTCGCTGCAGCAGACGGCGACAGCGCTGCAGAGCAGAATCACGACGCTGGACGGCAGCGTATCGTCTCTGACACAGACGGTCAACAGCATCACGCTGTCGGTCTCCAACGGAGAAAGCAGCAGCACGATCAAGCTCATGCGCGACGGCGTGGTGGTGTCCAGCAAGTCGATCAGCTTCAGCGGCATGGTCACGTTCTCAGACCTGTCCACCGCAGGACAGACGACGATCAACGGCAGCAACATCACGACCGGCACGATCGACGCCATCGACATCTACGGCTGCACCATCGAAGGCAGCACCTTCCGAAGCATCCTGCAGTCGAACGGCATCTGGGGCGGCGAGATCGAGTTCTGCTATATGAACAGCAGCTACACCGCAGGCGGCATCCGGCTGGACGCCAACGGAGCGGGCAGCCAGTATGAAAACCGGTACAGAATGTTCATCTACACGAACTATATTCGCGGCGTGTCGTTTGCCATGAAGCTGCAGTCGGCGGGCGGCATCTCCATCGAGGCGGACGACAATATTTACATCTACGGCAACAGCGGCGTGACGATCTCGTCGGGCGGGAATATCAAATTCTACGGCACGGTCTACATCAACGATTCGCCGCTGAGCACGAGCTGAAAGGAGCACAGCATGAAAACAACACTCATCCGATGCGTCAACGCCTGCATGGCGGTGAACTATCTTTCGCAGATGGAATGGGACTACAAGACGGCCTTCACGCTGGCAAGACTGCGGCGGGCCTTGCAGCCCTCTGTGGACTTCTATATCCGCGAAGAGAATAAGCTGACGCAGGAGTTCGGGCAGCTCGACGAGAAAGGAAACGTTGCCTTCACGGAGCGCGGCACCTTCCTCTTCAAAGACCCGGCAGACGCACCGGAATATAACACGCGACGGTTTGAGCTGGCCAATGTCGAGACGGAGATCGACTGGAAACCGGCGGCGGTTCCGGAGCCGCAGAAGATCAAGCCCATCCATCTGGAAGCGCTGGAGGGGTTCATCCGGTTCGGAGGTGACGGCGCATGATCGGACTGCCACCAATGGCAAACCAGGACGGTATCCAGAAATACAAGCAGACAAAGTTCGGCGGGTACAACCACACGCTCGGCGCAGACAACGGCGACATCTGGGACATGAAAAATATGACGAGCGACTTCTATCCCCTGCTCGCACCCAGGCGCCCGCGTTGGAAGGTACGCACACTCACAAAACCGAACGGGTTCTACGCGCACGACGGGCTGTACTGGGTGGACGGAACGGGGTTCTACGCAGACGGAACGCTCAAGGGAACTGTCACGAACGGGAGAAAGAAGTTTGCGAGTCTGGGTGCGTACATCATCATCCTGCCGGACAAGAAGTATTATAACCGCCTGACGGACGAGTTCGGCGCGCTGGAAGCGAGCTTCACCGGCAGCGCAAAAATTCAGGACGGAATCTACGCAGGCGAGGACGCAAAGGCCAACACGATCTATGCGTCCGGTGCGGCATGGGATTCCATCTTCAAGGTCGGAGATGCGGTGACGATCTCCGGCGCAGTGAAGCATGAGAGCAACAACAAAACGCCGATCATCCGGGAAATCGACGGCGACTACCTCCGCTTCTACGAAAATACCTTCACGATCGGAAGCGGAGGGGACACGGGGACATTGACCGTCAAGAGAACCGTGCCGGATATGGACTTTCTGTGCGAGAACGAGAACAGGCTCTGGGGCTGCAAGGAAGACACGATCTACGCCAGCAAGCTCGGAGACATCTTCAACTGGAACGTATTTGACGGCGTGGCCACGGACAGCTACAGCGTAAATGTCGGCAGCGCGGGCGACTTCACGGCGTGCTGCAGCTACCTGGGCTATCCATGCTTTTTCAAGGAAGAGCACATCTACAAGGTCTACGGAGACAAGCCGTCAAACTTCCAGGTGATGGGCAGCGCCTCTTTGGGCGTGGAAGCTGGCAGCGACGCATCCATTGCCATTGCCGGAGAGACGCTTTTCTACCTGGCCCGCACGGGCATTGTCGCCTACTCCGGCGGCATCCCGCAGCAGGTGGGCGCGGCGTTCGGCACGCAGCGGTTCCGGAACGCCGTGGGCGGCAGCGACGGAACGAAGTATTACGTCTCGATGAAGGACACGGCGGGCGCCTGGCATCTTTTCGTGTATGACACATTGCGGGGCCTGTGGCACCGGGAAGATGCGCTGGAGGCTGTCGGCTGGGGCTGGAACGAGGAACTGTATTTTCTGGCTGCAGACGGAAGACTCTTACTGAACGGCAATGCCAGGACAGCGCCCGACACGGCGGTTCGGGAGACGGAGGTCTCCTGGATGACAGAGTGGGCGGACTTCTACGAGTACACAACGTATTCCTCGGCATCGGTGCCGATTCCGCAGAAGAAGGGCATCGGAAAGCTGCTGGTGCGGCTGGAGCTGGACGAAGGGGCCAGCGTGAAGATCGAGATGCAGTTTGACTCAGACGGCGTTTGGCGCGAGGTGAAGACGCTGCAGGCGGAAAAGAAACGCAGCTTCTATCTGCCGATTGTGCCGCGCCGGTGCGATCACTTCCGCATCCGGATGACGGGCAGCGGCGGATGCAGGCTGTATTCGCTGGTGCGCGAGGTCTACACGGGAAGCGAACTGTAACCACGAAAGGAGACGACAATGGCACAGAGATTTACATACGATGAGTTTCAGCGGGAGCTGACGAACTCCGGACTTGGCAGCGAGTTCTCGGCGGCCGATCTGAAACTGGCACAGCAGAATCCGGATGCAGGAATGAGCATCCTGAAATACAAGCGCGACTACCACAACGCCACGACGCCGGAACAGCGGGCGCTGGCGAACCTGGGCGCGGAAGGTATCCGTAGCAGCTACGGAAACTACACGGGCGGCGGAGCGGGTTCACAGTTCTACCTCGACCCACTTTCCCCGAACAGCTTCCAGCAGGATGCAAAGCCGACGTACTCTTCGAGCCGCACGGGGTTGGTGGACGATCTTCTGAACAAGCAGCTGAACTATGGCAACTATTCTTATGACGTCGCTCAGCCGGAATACACGAACCGGTACGACGAGACCATTCAGGATTTGCTGAAGCAGATTTTGAACCGAGAAGAGTTCAGCTATGACCCGGAGCGCGACCAGCTCTACAGCCAGTACCGCAAGCAGTACACCCGCGAAGGAGACCGTGCACAGCAGAACGCCATCGGCGCAGCGGCAGCAGCGTCCGGCGGCATCCCATCGAGCTATGCGGCGACGGCAGCGGCGCAGGCCGGAGACTACTATGCGGCGCAGATGACAGACAAGATTCCGGAGCTTTATCAGTTGGCCTACAACAAGTACATGAACGACTACAACATGAAGCTCAGCGATCTGGGCGCCGTGCAGGGCGCAGAGCAGTCGGACTATGACAAATATCTCAACGAGCTGCAGCAGTACAACACGAACCGGAACTTCGATTACCAGACATGGGCAGATGCTTACAGCCGGATTGCAAACGACGTGCAGACGGCGAGCGCACTGGAGCAGCTGGACTACACGAAGTATCTGAACGAGCTGAACCAGTACAACACAGACCGCAGCTTCAACTACCAGAACCTGCTCGACGAGATCAACCAGCAGACGGGACTTCGCGGCGAGGCACTGGAGAAGGCGCAGCTGGCTGCGCAGTACGGCGACTATTCGTACCTCCGGAAGCTGGGCATCGACACGTCCGCATACGAGGCGGCGCTGGCAGCCAAGGGCACAAGAAGCGGAGGCGGCGGTTCCGGCTCCGGAAGCGCTGGAGGCTCGAAGATCAACGGCGGCGGCAGCTACAGCGGCAACGTGGCCATGGCGAGAGATTCGTATAACGGCGTACAGCGGACGATCTCGACACTGCTCGGCCAGGGCAACTATGACAGGGCCTATGATGTGGCCGTCGGCGCACGCGGGCAGATGTCGAAGCAGCAGTGGTCTGACGTGGCGAAACGGATTTACGAGGTGAGCGGAATCAAGATCGACGACTCCGTGAAGTACAAGTAAGGAGGAAAGCATGAGCGTTATTTCCAAGAAATCTTTCCTGAACAAAGCGAACAAGCAGCAGAGCAACTGGGAACAGACCGCCGGCCAGGAGGCCGGTGGCGTCCTCAATAAGCAGGACTTCATCCGCCAGGCACAGAGCGCCGCGCAGCAGCGCCGCCAGGCACAGGAACAGAAGGCTCCACAGCGCGAGAGAAGCGGCTTCGACCGGACGGCGACGCCTGCCAGCATTGCAGGACTCGGCGCACCGGCCCCAACTTCTCAGCGGCAGAAGGAGCGATACAACCAGGAGATCGGCCAGTATGGCGTGGGCAACATCGACCTTTACAACCGGCCGCAGTATCGGAACGCCGACGGCAGCATCTCGACCGTGGACAGCACGAGCTTCAACATTCAGGGCAAGGAGGTGCTGCTTCCGTCGGTCTGGATGAAAGACGGGAAGGCATACCGCAGCAGCGACGGAGACGAAATTCTGCAGCACTTCTATGACACCGGGGAGTTTCTGGGCGTATTCGACACAGTGGATGCTGCGAACAGCTACGCAGAAAAGCTGCATGATGCGCAGGATTATTACTACACCACGCAGCGCGAGCAGGCGCTGGACGAAACGGCAGCACACGATCAGCTGCAGGGCATGAAACGGACGCTCGCCATCTTGGAGAGCCAGAAGAAGCAGGAGCAAGCGCAGCAGCCCGGTATCCTTTCCATGCTGGGCAAAGCCAGCGATTCGACGCTGCCAACTTTCCGGGCAGACTCTGCGCAGAGCGAAACAGACCGGCGCATCCAGGCGCTGCAGGACGAGATTGACCGGCAGGAAAGCGAGAGCCAGATGCAGGGCACGAAGCGGCCGGAGACGTACACCGCGAAAAATGTGGGACGATATAAAGACCGGCTCATTGCGCTGGCCAGCGTTCCGGGAACCTGGACAAAACGCCAGAAGCAGGAGGCAGAAGAGATCATCGGCACGCAGAGCGGGTTCGGCGGGCTTCTAGGCTATGAGCAGAATGTGACGGCCTTTGCACCGTACCAGGAAGCGATGCGCAAGGGTGACACAGAGGCGGCAAAGCAGTGGCAGCAGATTTACGATGTTCTTTACACGAGACTGTACTCCAGGCAGACGGCGGTTGCGAGCGGGCTGCAGGAGGGACTGGGTGTGACATCGGCTGCGGCTGCAGTCGGAAAAGCGCTCGGCGCGAACGAGGACGAGTATCACCGGCAGATGGAAAATGCACAGCGGGCGCAGGCGGAGCATCCGGTACTCGCGGGCGGCGCGAAGATCGCGGGAAGCCTGGCATTGATGTCCGGCATCGGAGAAGCGGCGGGCGCCGGGCTTGCGGCAGCAGGAATGAACACCGGCAGCCTCGGCTTCAAGGTGGCGGCGGGAGCGCTGAGCTTCGCCGGAGCTGATGCCGTACACAATGCAGGTGCAGCCGCCATGGGCGACATGAGCACGGAAGATTACCTCAAACGCATTGCCATCAGCGGCGCACAGGGCATGGCTGGCAATCTGGCAGGCGGACTGGTAGGAACAGGCCTTGCCAACGTGCTGCGCGACACACATATGATGACGCCGTTCATGGAGTTTCTGCGGCAGACGGCAAGCGGCGTGACGAACGCGAGCGTGAACCAGGCAGTCGGCTATCTTGCGGCAGATGAAAAGCCGACGAAAGAAGAGATCGCCACAAACCTCGTGACGGCGTTTGCGTTCTCTGTGCTGAGCAGCGCAATCAGCAGCTACCAGACGACACAGCAGCAGAAGGCGCAGATGAACCAGGCATACCAGGCCATTGAGCAGGGATACCGCGCAATGACGGCCGGAACGGAAAACATGACGCCGGAAGCAAAGGCGCAGCGGGCGCAGTTCATCATGCAGCAGACGCAGAGCCTGCGTGAAAGCGTCAACAGCTATTACATTGCGGGCCAGCAGAAGGCCGTGGACAATCTGAATGAAACGCTCGATCTCATCGACGAGGCGATGCGGGCGTATGTCAACGGGTACGCTGCGGCGTCCAGCGCCATGCAGACACCGAACGTCATGCTGCCGGGCGGCGGAAGCACGGGCCAGCTGCCAACGGCGGCAGACCTGCCAACGACACCGACAGACCCGCAGATGCAGAAGCAGGTGGAGCAGGAGCTGCAGACCGCCATCCAGCAGGGACTGCAGCAGGGACAGGCTGGAACGCAGAACACACAGCCGCCGGAGAGCGGGCAGGCTCTGCAAAATGGGAACGCAGCGGCAGCGGCTGCGCAGATTGCAGTGCAGGCAGCGGAACAAAACCAGCAGGCACAGCAGCCAAGTCTTCCGACGGCGGCGCAGGCCGCAGCCGTGCAGCCGCAGCAGTTGGAACAGAGCACGCAGCAGGAAGCTGGGCTGCTGACGCCGCAGCAGGTGCAGACCGAACAGACTGCCACACCGCTGGAACGCCTGGAGACCATGGGCGTGAGCGGAAAACGCGCACAGTCGATGGCACGCGGCATTGAGGCGTTCTATCGCGGGCAGATCACAGATGGCGAAGTTCTCAGCAAGCTGCTTTCTTTCCCGGAAGTGCAGAACGTCATGCGGCAGATGACGGACGCGGACATCGAAGCGGTCGTGTCCGGAAACGTGCAGGCACAAAATCAGCAGCCGGTCAACACTGCCGCGCAGCAGGTGCCAGGGAGCCAGCAGCCCGGCGTACAGAATGAAGCAACAACGCATGAAGGAGGAATGAACAATGGCACAGAACAGCTTCCAGCCGGGCAGCAGCCAGGCACAGAACAGCAGAGCGAGCAGCTACCTGATGGAGACGGCGGACGGATTCTCGGTGAGAGTACCGGCGGACAGAGTGGAATCCTGGCAGAAGGCAGACCACAACGCACCTTTAACCAGGGCAGAACAGCTGTTGAAAGAGAGAATCTTGGACGAACTCTACGGCTCGAAAAAGTAAGCAGCCAGAGCCTGGGCCTGCCGAACGGAACGGAGGAACGCGAGATTCAGGTCATGCCGGAATCTCACTGGGATGCGCAGATGCAGCAGACGGCGCAGCGCATTTCCTATGAGACCGGGAAACCGGTGACGTATGTGCTCGGTTCCATCCGCATCCGCCAGGCAGATGGCTCGGTGAGCGCGGCACGCGGCGTCTACACAGAAAACGGCATCATCATCCAGGCAGACCACCGCTATCTGAACATCGACCAGATCGCAGACCACGAGGCCTTCCATGATTACGCGGCCAACAATCCGGGGCTTGTGCGGCAGATCGAGCGGGCCATCGTCGAACAGTACAGCCGGGAAGAGTTCGACGCGATAATGGACAAGTACCTCAAGAACCTGCGCGGTGTGTACGATCTGCCGGAACACGCATCCGGGCAGGAAGTGGCCGAGGCTTACGGCATCGTCAAAGAAGAAATCTGCGCGGACGCTTACGCAGGAATCAACTTCTTCGGCGCCCACGCCGAAAAGTACCGCAGCGAGGCGCAGGCGGTTCTGCAGGAGCGGAAGGTCACCACGCCGGGCAGCGAGACAGCAGCGGCGACACAGCGCAGGACTGGGCCGCCAGAGCGCTACAGCTACGGCGGCGTGAACGCAAACACGGCAGATCAGAAGACACTCGCCCACGCACAGGAGCTTCAGATGCAGGGTGAAGACGATGAGCGCGTGCGAAAGGAAACCGGCTGGCACACCGGCATGGAAGGAAAGCTGCGTTTCGAGATCGACGACAGCAAGATGAAGTATCATCGCGGAGGAGACGCAGCCTTCAGTCGGAGCCACCCGGACTATGCGGAATATCAGAAGCTCGTGGACAAGATGCTCACCGGTTCTGCAGAAGCGTGGAAGCCGGAAGACCAGGAGCGTCTTCAGGAGCTGGACAAGACCTGGGGCCGAGAGTACGGGCGGCTGAGCGAGCGCGTGGAAAGCGGGAACGCCACACTGGAGGACGTCATCGATCACGAGGAACTGTTCCAGGCGTACCCACAGCTGCGCAACGTGCGTGTAGAGTTCAAGGAGCTGCCGGGCAATACGCAGGGCTATTTCTCTCCAAGCGAGAACAAGATCGCGCTGGACAGCAAGCTGCGCTCGGCACCAGAGGCGACGATCATCCACGAAATCCAGCACGCCATTCAGAAGGCAGAAGGGTTTGCGAGCGGCGCATCGCCGGAGTATTGGCAGCAGCACCGGGACGAGGCGAAGGAAGCGAGAATTGCGGACATCCGGGAAGAGATCGCCAGGCTGGAAGAACAGCTGCCGTGGGATTTGAACCGGTGGACGGCGGAAGACGACGCCATTGAAGCGAAGATCGGAGAGCTGGAAGACAGCATCATTGACATTCAGAACGGCGTGGGGATGGACAGCTACGATCTTTACCGCAATACCGCAGGCGAGATTGAAGCGCGAGACGCAGCCAGCCGCCGGGAGCTGACACCGGAGCAGCGCCGCGCGGCACCGCCTGCCAGAGCTGATGAGAACACGGTCTATGCCGATCTGAGCGACAGCCTGGATTACGTCGGAAAGACGGACGACGGGACTGAAGTGTATGAAACCAGCGAGGCCGTCCGCAAGCTGCCGTACAAGAAGCGCATGGAAGCCTTTATGGACATCATGCGGAATGAATACGCAGGCCGCACAGCGAAGTTCACAGCGCGAGATGGTGAAGTCTATTACGCGACATTCGATGAGAATGATTTGCGGAAGAACGTCTACGGCGATAAGAAGTCTTCGCCAAGAGGCTGGAAGGCGAAGATCAACACAGGAGCGGACGGGAACATTTTTGATCTGGTCGAAAACGCAGAGCACGGCGGAAGCGGCAAAGAACAGGGCAAAACATCCGAAGCGCACCAGGGACTTACAGGTTGGGAATATTTCGTGAAGACCGTGCAAATCGACGGACGGGTCTATGACCTGCTGGCAAATGTACGGAAAAAGCCGGATGGAGAATTTGTGTACTCCATCCAGCTGAATGAGAACGAAAAGAAAGCACCTGCGCCTCCCCGTCAGTACCAGAATGGTACAGCTAAAGCGGAAAACCGCCCTGTTAGGGTGCCCACAGATGCTTCTGAGGCCAGTGTAGCAGAGAAGCGGCTGCCTGTCAAGGCCTGGTTCTCTTTGGACGAGCCGGTTGAGCAGACGCAGGACTTGATGGCCATTCACAATCTGGACGGCAAGAAGATGGACAGTATGCTGCAGCTCGGCGCTATCCCATCGCCGTCGGTCGCCATTGTGAAGGCGAGCCAGGGGCATACGCAATACGGAGACTATACGCTGGTCTTCCCTCGCCAGAGCATCGACCCGCAGGCAGACCGGCGCAACAAGGTCTACGGGGCAGACGCCTGGACGCCGACGGCAGCAAACGCAATCGTCGAGCGGGAGGTGAACTACGAGGCCGGACGCGCCGCAGAGCAGAAGATCGCGCAGCTGGCAAACCAGGTGGCGGGCGGCATCTTCTCCCGTTACAGCGTCATCAGCGGCCGCGTGGGCGAAGTGGCCAGAATGGACGAAGCGGAGCTTGCAAAACAGCTGGCCAGAGACGACGCCGTGCGGGCTGCATATCTTGCAGAGCAAGGCAAAGACATCGAGCCTGTACTGAAGGAGAAAGTCTGGGATAGTTTCGGCAATCTGGCGCTGCAGGAGTACACGGAGAAAATCGGCGCACAGGAGCTGGCGCAGCTGTATGTGAAGCTGGAGACCGGCGAGCGGTTGACAGCGGCAGAGCTGGAAACGGCACGCGAGAGCATCATGGCCTCCTGGATTGCAGACCATGAATATGCGCTCAGCCGCAGGCCGGAGCTGCGCGAGACGCGCACTGCACGGCAGCGGGACAAGATCAGCGACGCACGTGTAGAGGATTTCATCCGGAACGCAGAAGCGCTTTATGAAGACGGTGGCCAGACGCGCGACGGCGTAGACCGCTATGCCACGCAGGATAAGCTCCGCGAGGCGGTGGACGATGCAGACGTCGAGGCGTGGGTACGCGGACAGATTCGCGGCGTGCTGGGTGAGCCGGGCATCTACAATGGGAAGGAACGCTTCACGGCTTCCGGCAAGCGCAGGAGCTTCCGGGAAACGCACGGCGCGTACACGGCGGAGAACATCGTAAAAGCGATGAACCGGGCGAGCGCCAGGGGCGAGAGCTACTGGGGCGTGGGCGCCAAGGGAATCTTATCTGTCGCGACGCCGAGATACAAAAGCGTGGACGCCATCCATGCAGACGAGGGCCGCCTGCAGAATATGCCGGAAGAGGAATATAACCGGCTGCTGCAGGAGCTGGACAAGCGCATCGGGGGCATCGTTGCAGATGTGCAGAAGACGGCCGGAAGCTATGACATGGATGAGATCGCGGGCCTTCTCATGGAGAACGCCGGGCAGGACGCCATGCGCATCCAGCAGGCCTTCAGCAGGCAGGGGTATGACATCGACGGCGGGCTTGCCACGGAGATTGCCGGTATGTACCGCCAGGCGGCAGAAATGCCGACGGGATATTTCGAGGCAAAGCCGCAGCGCGTGGTCACATTCGACGAGCCGGTCTGCATTGCGCCGGATGATTGCCCGCCGGAACGGCTGGAGAAAATGAAGGCGGCGGGCTTGAACGTCATCGAGTACGAGGCCGGGAACGACGAGCAGCGCATGGAGATCGCCAGAAGTCTGAAGGGTATGCGTTTCTCCGTGGACGAACCGCAGGCAGAAACCGGCGGCGAGATCGAGCAGGCGTCGGAGAGCAAACCGGCAGAGCCTGAGCAGAAGGAGAAAAAGCCGCGCAAGAAGAACGAGACGAAGCCGGTAGCAGAAAGTCTGCCGATCATTGCAAAGCGGAATCTGCGGCAGGATATGCAGGGCATCTTCTCCATTCCGGAAGGACGGCGGGCAGAGATCAACCAGATCATCGACGGCCTGGCAGACCGGATGCTCAAGAACGGCGAACTGACGCAGGAAGACCGGGACGCCTTCTTCGACCGGATGTATGCAGAAGGCGTCATGGAAGTGGCAGCGGATGAGTATCTGCAGCAGGCACGGTCGGAGATTGCGGGGCGTCGCATCTATGTGCCGGAGAGCGTGAAGCATGAGTTCGGAGACGACTGGGGCTATTTCCGGAAGAAGGCATTTGCAGCAGGCGTTATGCTGGTAAACGATACGAGCGCAGCTGGTATCGACATGGTCAACGCAGAGCTTGCAGACACGCTGCCGGGGATGTTCCATGCGGACGATCTGGACAGCCGGGAGATTCTGGAGAACATTGTGCAGACGGCGGAAGAAGGCAAGAGCCAGAACATGAGCCTGGCACAGTACACCGCTCTTCTGGCCGGGCAGGAATATGTTTCGGAAGACGAAGTCCTGGATAACATCGAGCGACAGATGGACGAAGCACTGCGCACGTTCACGCGGACAGCAAAGCTGGAGGTTCATCTGCGAGACAGAACCGGCGTGAAGATCGCGCAGGAGCGGGAGAAGTCGGCAGCCGCCCGGCAGCGCGAAGCACTCAGCCGCGCGAAGGAGCGGCAGCAGCGCAAGGAGATGAGCCAGCGGCAGCGGGAATACCGCGAGCTGAAGGAGCAGCAGAAGAAGACGCTGAAGGCACTGCAGTGGCTGGCCAAGAATCAGTACCGGGCGCCGGAGGAACTGCAGGGAACCTGGGACGAGGTGCTCGGAGACCTGGACATCTACGCAGTGAGCGCAGCAAACGAGATGCGCTATTCCAAGAAATACGACGCGACGTGGAAAGACCTGGCCGAGATGTATAAGGACGCACAGGAAAACGACCCGAACTTCCTGCCGTCGAAAGAGCTGGAGAAGATCGTTCACCGCCTGGACAACAAGAAGATCGCGGACATGGATTTGAACGCGCTGCAGGATTTGTATAAGGCAGCCGTCGGACTGCGGACGGAGTTCTACAACCGGAACAACGTCATCAACGACGACATGAACCGGCTGTTCGCAGAGGTCTACACGGACAGCAAGAAAGAGCTGGACTTTGGCGCACAGACGAAGGCAGGCGAAGCGGCGCGCCAGGGAAAGAAGCTGGACAGCCTGTTCAACCAGGAACAGCTCTCTCCGATGAACGTGATGCAGCGCATGGCAGGCTGGAACCCGAACAGCGCGTGGTACTCCATGGCCAAGCAGCTGGAGAAGGGCGAGCGGGACATCCGCGACTACACGGTAAGCGCCACAAAGCAGCTGCGCGAGTTCTTGACGGAGCATGAAGACTGGGCCAAGAAGGCAGACGGCCAGGGAGACGACGGCATCTGGTACGAGGTGAAGATTCCGCAGCTGGTCGGCGCACTGGAGGTCGGCAAGCCGCCGAAGTTTGGGGACACGATCACGGTATGGATGACGCCGACACAGAAGGTGCACATGTACCTGGAGAGCAAGAGCACGGAAAACCTGCGGCACATGGAAGGCGGCCGCACCTTCGCCGACAAAACGCTCTACAGCCAGGGCAAGCGGCGCAAGGCCTTCGCCCAGGGAAAGACTGTACGCATGGCGCCGGAGACCGTGAAGGCAATCGTCGGCAGCTTAACGCCGGAAGAACAGGAGCTGGCACAGGCGCTGGAGCAATACTACAACGTGTTTGCCAAGAAGGAGATCAACCGCGTTTCCAACATTCTCTACGGGTACGACAAGGCTGTGAGCAAAAATTATACGCCGATCTACACCAACTCCAACTACACCAAGAGCGAGCTGGGTGTCTACGACGCAACGGCAGAAGGCGTCGGCAATCTGAAGAGCCGCCAGTTCTCCAAGAATCCGAGCTACAACATCGGCGCCTTCGACGCCTTTGAGCGCCATGTGGAGCAGACAGCACGGTTCGTGGGCATGGCGATTCCGGCACGAAACTGGCAGACACTGCTCAACTGGAGCGAGCGGGAAAACTCCATGGCGGACATTATCACCCACGACTGGGGCGACGAAAGCCTGAAGTACATCCAAGACCTGGTGCAGACGCTGCAGGGCGGGGCCGCCAGCACACGCGACAGCGTGAGCATGGGCGCAGAAAAAGTCTTCAGCAATTACATCGGCGCCGTGTTCGGGGCAAACCCATCCATCGTCTTTAAGCAGCTGGGTTCGATTCCACTGGCGGGTGCGTGGCTGGACTTCAAGAACTTCCCGTCGCCGGGACAGGTAAAGCGCATCGACCGGAGCCTGATTGAGAAGTACACGCAGGAGCTGGACTGGAGAACGCTGGGCTATTCTACGCCGGAGACCAAGCAGCTGAAGGAAAATCCGAACTGGACACAGACAAACAAGTTCACGAACTTTATCTTCGGCGGCGGAGCGATCACCGCCATGGACGGCTGGGCCGCGAGCGTGCTGTGGCCGTGGGCGGAAAATAAGGTACGAGCTGAGTTCCCGGAGCTGGAGACCGGAAGCCAGGAGCAGATCGACAGCGGCAGCAGCCCGTTCTATCAGAAGGTTGCAGAAGTATTCAACGAAGCGGTGGCGAGAAGTCAGTCCACCTCGGACGAGATGCACCAGGGCACGCTGCGCAAGAGCAAGAATCCGGTGACGCGGGCGTTTACGATGTTCAAGTCGGACAGCTCGCAGACCTACAATGCGCTGCGGCAGCGTGCCGGTGAGGCGGAATACTACAAGCGAATCGGAGACACAGAGAATTACAACAAGGCCAAGCGCGGGCTGGGCGTTGCGTTCCTGGCAGCCGTCGGCGGATACATCTGGGCGCAGGGTATCGAGTTCTTGATGAACCTCTGGAAGCGCAAGGGCAAGGCGTACCGCGACGAGGACGGGAATCTTACAGCAGGAAGCGTGGCAAAGGAAATGGCGCTGGGGCTGGTGGGAGACCTGGCTGGTATCGTCACCTACGGAGAAGAACTTGCGGACGTCATCGGCAACATCATTACGGGCGACAAGTGGTACGGCATCGACACGCCGGGCCTGGAGCAGCTGTCCGACGTTGTGGAGACCATCGTGGAGCAGGGGCAGAACGGTCTGGATGTGCTGAGGGACGCAGCGGACGTCGTGAAAAACGGCGGAAGCCTGGGTGAATACCTGCACCGGCACAGCGGTGACATTGTCGGCGGCATCAAAGACCTGGCGGCTGCAGCGGCCACATACCTGCCGGGCATCTCGGTCAACAACCTGGAGGCGTATCTGCTCGGCACGGTGCGCTGGGCCTCGCCGGAGCTTGCGGCGGCTTATGACGATGCGCTGGCCACGGCGAACAAAAACCAGATGAAGGGCCTGCGCGGCGCGGAGCTGGAACGCAAGATCAGCGACACCCTGCACAACCGGCGCGTGGAGACGGACGAGACGACGAACGAAACGCTTGCGTCCCTTTACGAAAGCGGGTTCACAAAGGCGGTTCCGTCCGATACGCCGGGCAGCATCAGCGTTGACGGCGAAGACCGCAAGCTCTCGGCCTATCAGAAGCAGGTCTACGACAAGACATGGAGCGGCGCCGTCGGAAGCAGGCTGCAGGAGCTGATTGCAAGTGACGTGTTCCAGGCGGCGGACGACGAGACGCGGGAGAAGATGCTGAGCGGGCTGTATGAATACGCCGGGGAGAAGGCAAAGGCAGCTGTCTTCGACGACTACGAAGTGAAGACATCAACGCAGAAGGCGGACGACGTGCTGGCAACCGGCGCAGAGATGGCGGACTATCTGGAGCTGAAGCTGGCAGGAGCCGTGGACAAGTATCTGGACGCGATTGATGGCGGGCTGGACGCACAGAGCGCAAAGGACGTGGCGCTCGGTATGGCAGAGCTTGCGCCGGAAGAGGGAAAGAAAACCGTGTCCGACGTGCAGAAGTGGCGGGCAGCCATCGACGCGGTGGATGGAACCAGTGCGCAGCGCGACGCACTGCTCGCAGTGATGAAGGATTCGACAAAGCAGAAATACGAGATCGCCGACAGCTACGGCATCGAGGCAAGAACGTGGGTGCAGCTGAAGGAAATCCTGCCGCAGTTCGACGAGGATGGGAACGGCAGCTACAAGGGCGAAGAGATCGAGAACGCCATCGATGCGCTGAACGGACACAGCGGCATTATGCTGCCGGGCGGCGACGGGCCGCAGCAGCTGACAAACGAGATGCGGGCCGTGCTCTGGCAGCTGTTCACCGGAAGCAAGAGCGCGAAGAACAATCCGTACAGCGAGCGCGTGGGCAGCCAGGTGATCGCGGAGCGCGAGAAGGCAAAGCAGGAAGACTAGCAGATGGACATAGAAAGAGCGCCGCCAGGGAGACCTGGTGGCGCTCTATGCGAAACGGAGTTACCAGCATGACCTTCCGGCGCGGCTGGCATCAAGGATGTGCGCATCGCAGTACGCACGCAGATTGCAGTCATCGTAGTCAACGGCGTACATGCCGAGGCAAACGAACACGAAAAAGACTGGCGTCGAAGGAGAGGCGGAGAATGTGCATCCATCCTGCCGTGTGTATTTGTGCTGCAAAGTATTACTGTTCTTCCCCCCATATTCCTCAAGACAGGACAGCACATAGGGCTTTACGTCGTAATAAGGGAATGACTCTGCGCTGGCATACAGCGCGTCCAGCACAGCAAGAATACGATCTCGGACGGACTGTCGGGCATAGACACGGCGCTGATACAGCAGATCACAGACCGCGAGAATCAGGAGCGCTATTAAGAGCGGCATAGTCGCACCTCCACAAAATTTTCAGTTTAATCATCTTTTTTATAAGATTACCACGAAGATATGTTAAATTCAAGCAAGATTATGCAAAAGATGATTATAGGGAGGCGGAGCGGTGCGGCTCTATACTCTGGACGGACGGTTCAACCTATGCGGCGAGCGGGTGCGTGAGGCGCGGATAAAGGCTGGAATGAGCCAGGACACGCTGGCGGCGAAGCTGCAGCTGGCCGGGCTTCAGATTGGGCAGATGGCAGTGAGCAGAATTGAAACTGGGAAGCGCGTGGTGCCGGACTTCGAACTGCCGGTCATCGCCGGTGTGCTGGGCGTCAGCACGGACTGGCTGCTGGGAAAAGAATAGACCTCTCTGCTGCGCAGCAGGGAGGTCTTTTTTGACGGCTTGACATTTCGGCTTAATCAGCTTTAGAATAAAAAGCAAGAAATGGCAATAGGAGGCCGGACAGATGGAACAGATGAAGCGGACGTTTAAGCACCTGCAGTACAGAGACAGAATCAAAATCGAGATGATGCTGCGCGAGAAAGCCAGCATCCAGCAGATCGCAGACCGGCTGCACGTCACCTATCAGACCATCTGGCGCGAGCTGCGCCGCGACGGGGTGTGGTATGAGCATACGCTGAGCAACTTAACGACAGAGCGGCGGTACTCTGCGGACATCGCGCAGGCGCAGTATGAGAAGAACAAGCGGGCGAAAGGCGGCATGATTAAGCTCGGCCACGACTTCGCGCTGCATGATTTCATCGAGCAGAAGATTGGGCGGGAACACTACTCCCCGGCGGCAGTCATCATGGAGATCAAGCTGCGCGGGCTGAAGTTCGACGTGGACATCTGCGAGAAGACGATCTACAATTACATCAACAGCGGGGATGTTTTCTTTTCCATCACGAACAAAGACCTGCCGCAGCGCGGCGAGCACAAGCGGGAATACAAGAAGGTGCGCGAGGCCAAACGGCAGGCGCCAGGAGAAGGCATTGAGAACCGGCCGCCGGAGATCGATGAGCGGAAGGAAGAAGGACACTGGGAGATGGACACGGTGAAAGGAAAGAAGAATGGCCACAAGTGTGCGCTCATGCTATCGGAACGCGCGATGCGGACAGAGCTGGTTCTGCCGATGGCGGCGTGCACAATGGAGTGCGTCGTGGAAAAGCTCGATCAGCTGGAGCGACGCTGGGGCAACAAGTTCAGCCGCATCTTCAAGACGATCACGGTGGACAACGGCAGCGAGTTTATGGACTACGAGGGAATGATGACGAGCAAAGAGACCGGCGAGCAGCGCACGCAGGTCTTCTATTGCCATCCCTATCGCAGCAACGAGCGCGGCACCAACGAGAACCAGAACCGGATGTTCCGCCGGTTCTTCCCGAAGGGGACAGACTTGGACGCCGTTCCGGACGAGGACATCAGCGCCGTGCAGGACTGGATGAACAACTATCCGCGCAAGCTCCTGGGCGGAAAGACGGCGGGGATGCTGTTCGACGAGTTTGTGGCATCGCTGAGCTGAAAAATTTTTCGGATTTTTTGAAATTAACTCTTGCAATTTACGTCCAACCCCAATGTACAATATATTGTATTGCATTTTTATCGAATATCGCTTAAAATAATAGGACGTATGAAAAGGAGGCGAACCATTTGGCCGAACTCAAACTCATTTCGCCGCTGCTGTCCAATATGGAGGTGGTCGAGTGTCTGAGTGTCCGCGGCGCAGCCGCAGTATATATTGTCAAAAGCACCAAGAGCGGTCAGACCTACATCCTCAAGCACATCTCCGTACCGGAGTCGCAGAAGCAGGTCGACGCGCTGATGTTCACCGGCGCCGCCGCCACGACCGAGGACGCGCAGAAATATTATGAGCAGGTCGTCTCGGATTATCAGACCGAGCTCACCACGCTCGAAGCGCTCTCCGCCAGTCCGAACCTTGACTGCTTCCGCAGCTATCAGATCGCACCCAAGGAAGACGGCGTGGGCTACGATATGTATCTGCTGGCCGAGCATCGAAAGACGCTCGTCGACTATTTAGCGGACAACGCCATGACAAAGCTCTGCGCGGTAAACTTAGCCATGGACCTTTGCAGCGCGCTCATCGATCTTCGGAACGCGGGGCTTATCCACCGCGACGTAAAGCCGTCCAACATCTACTTAAATGCGCAGGGGCATTTCCTGCTCGGCGACCTCGGCATCGCGAAAATCGACGATCTCAAATACTGCACCATGCCCGAGAGCATGCTCAGCTCCTACTCCGCGCCGGAGCTGTTCAGTCTGCTCGGCACGATCGAGCCGACGACGGATATCTACTCCGTGGGCCTCATTCTCTACCGGATCTTCAACGGCAACCACGCGCCCTTTGAGGACGAAAACACGTCTGCAAAGGCTGCCGACCGCCGCAGGGTCACGGGCGAGGCGCTCCCCGTCCCAATGTACGCGGACTACGAAATTTCCGAGATCATCCTCAAGGCCTGCGCCTTCAAGCCCGAAGACCGGTACCAGACGCCGCAGGAGCTCAAGGACGCGCTGGTCGAGTACATGAAGCGCAACCAGCTCGACGATACGCTCATCGTTCCCCCCATCGCGGGCGAGCACGAGCCGGTCGACCTCACGCAGGAAGAAGAGGTCGAGCCCGTCCAGTTTGCGGACACCGAGGCCATGCCGGAGGATTTTAAGGAAAACTTCTCGCCGGATACGCAGATGCTCAACGACCTCATCGACTCTGTCCACAAAGAAGCGCTCAAGGACCCCGATGGCTACGGCATCGCAGGCTCTTTGGAGCCGGACGAGGAGGACGACGCGCCGCTGGACGATTCGGGCTCTCCCCCCAAAAAGCGCAGAAAGAAGAGCCGCTGGCTTCCCATCGCGCTTTGCTGCCTGCTTCTGATCGCGGGCATCGGCGCGGCGGTCTACTTCTTCATCATCGCGCCCAGCAACATCCACATTGACGACATCACCCTTCTTGATGCGGGCACGGATCATCTGACCGTACAGGTCGATTCCGCCGAAAAGGACGGCTCGTTCCAGGTTGTCTGCTCCGACACCTACGGGAACAAGTTCCACCAGAGCTTCCAGGCAAAGACCGGCCTCACGTTCTCCGGCCTCGTGCCCGGCACGCAGTACACTGTGACCATCGAGCCTGCCAACGGCGAAAAGCTGACCGGCAACTACTCGATCATGGCGACAACGCTGGCGCAGACGGAAATTCTGAGCTTCACCGCGACCGCCGTCTCCGTGACGCAGGCCGAGCTGAACCTCATTATCTTAGACGGTCCCGACCCCGGCAGCTGGACGGTCAGCTATACGGCGGAGGGCTTAGAGCCCCAGACGACGACCTTCTCCGGCCACAGCACTGTCATTGCGGGCCTTCAGTCCGGCACCGAATACACCTTCACGCTGCAGGAGCCCGAAAACACGAAGCTCATCGGCCAGACACAGGCTACATTCTCGACGGTTCCGACTGTCAGCATCGTCCCGCCGCTGTCGGTTGCGATTTCGAGCTCGTCTGCGATCCTCTCGTGGAACATTGAGGGCGACGCACCAGAGAGCTGGACCGTCACGATCACAGGCGCAGACGATTACTCCGACACGCAGATCGTTTCCACGCCGTCTGTCACCTTTGAGGGTCTCACCCCGGGCGAAACGTATGAGGTCATCATCTCCACGCCCACGATGCTGCAAAGCGTCTCGACCACCATCACGCCGAACATCACGAAGCTCTCCTCGTTCACAGCGAACGTCGACGGCGAAGATTTGGTCCTTGACTGGACGTGCGAGGTCGACCCGGCGGAGCCCGGCTGGATGCTCGAGGCAAAGATCGCAGGAATCGATACGCCCGTCACACTTCCCGAGACAGAGGAAGCACCTGTTCGCATTCCGCTTTCCAATCTCGTACCCGACGCGGACTATACGTTCACCGTAGCGCTCAAGAGCGGCGAAAAGCTCGAGGGTGAGACGAAAACGACGTATCACTCCCCCGCCGTCACGGACAAGTACACCGACCACGGCATGGCGGGCACATATCTTGGCTTCTTCCTGAAGCCCGCGAATGTGGAAACCGTCAACAGTACGAATATTTCCACCACGCGCAACAACTATTACACCATCAACGAGCAGATGGCCTTTGCGCTGCAGACGCTCGTGACGCTCGACACAAAGGCGGAGGAAGATATCGCCGTCATGCTCGTTGTCCGAGACGATACGGGCAAGCTTGTAAGCTTCGAGGAATCGCAGCGGCAGTGGAGCACGATGTGGGAGAAAAATCTCTTCGTCGGTACGCTCTCGAGCATGCCGCAGAAGGCCGGAACCTACACGCTTGAAATCTACTTCAACCATAAGCTCGTCACCACCAAGGACTTCAACGTCCGCGAATCGTAACTGCAAAACATAGCCACCGGCTTTTGCCGGTGGCTGTGTTTTTTTGCCGTCGATCATCCAGCAAGGCGCGTCCCACGCGCGGTGGAAGACAACTTTTTTCGAGGAATGCGGCGATGGCAGTTGCAATATCCGGGAATTTACAGTATAATACTGGTGAATCCAACAAATTTTTGGAGGTTCAAATGAACTATCTTGCGCATATTGCCGAAGATGGCAGAGAGCAGACCGCTGCAGAGCATTTGTGTGGAACCGCCGCGCTGGCGAAGCGGTTTGCTGCAGTCTTTGGCGCGGAAGCAGATGCGGAGCTTGCGAGTCTGCTGCACGACATCGGAAAATGCACGCCCGAATTTCAGGCGCGGCTGCATGGCGGCGCGATCGTAGACCATTCGACAGCGGGCGCGAAGCTGGCCTTTTCCCGCCGGAACCTTCCCGCCGCGCTCGCCATCGCCGGACACCATGGCGGAATTCCGGATGTGGGCAATCCGAAAGCCGACGGACCGGACGAAGCCTCGCTCTTTGGCAGGATGCAGCGGCCGGTACGCTTGGACCAGGCGGTGCTGCCGTCGCTGCCAAGTCCTGCGCCTGCCCCGTGGCTGAGCTCCGATTGGGTTCAGAACGCGTTTTATACCCGGATGCTGTTTTCGTGTCTGGTTGATGCGGATTTTCAGGATACACAGAATTTTATGGAGGGAGCCCCGGCGCCGCGCGGAGGGTCTGCCGCCATTTCGGAACTGCTGGACAAAGTGCGCAGCCGCGCGGAAACATATCTGGCAAGCAATCCGGAAAGCCCGGTCGGAAGGCAGCGCAATCGTGTGCTGCGCGCGTGCATTGACGGCGGACAAACGCTTCCGCAGGGGCTTTATACCTTGACCGTACCGACTGGCGGCGGAAAGACGTTTTCCTCTCTGGCCTTTGCGCTCGAGCAGGCTGCGGCGCAGAAGCTGGACCGCGTGATCTATGTCATCCCCTATACCTCCATCATCGACCAGACCGTGTCTGTCTTTTCAGACCTTCTCGGAGCAGAAAACGTGCTGGCGCACTATGCCGGCACGGAATATCAGCTGGCAGAGCCCGAGGAGATGACCGGCGTGCAGTACCGGAAGCTTCTGGCGAGCGAAAACTGGGACGCGCCGGTCATCGTCACAACGGCAGTGCAGTTTTTTGAGTCGCTCTATTCCAACCGCCCCAGCCGCTGCCGGAAGCTGCATAACATCGCAGGCAGTGTTGTGATCTTCGACGAGGCGCAGACCATCCCGAACGATTATCTGCTGCCGTGTCTTTCCGCGATCGCGCAGCTGGTACAGTTTTACCATACGATCGCCGTCCTTTGTACGGCAACGCAGCCTGCGGTTGCGCCGCTTCTGAAGGAGCTCTCACCCGCGCTTGCCATACGGGAGATCTGTCCGCATACCCAGGCGCTGTACACCGCGCTGCGCCGGACGACGCTGGCCGATCTCGGGTGCATCAGGCCGGACGAGCTGTGCGGTCACCTGCGCCGGCATGCGCAGATGCTCTGCGTTGTCAATCGCCGGAGCACGGCGCAGGAGCTCTATGACGCGCTGCCGGAGGAGGGGCGCTATTGCCTGACGACGCTTCTTTGCGCGCACGACCGCAAACGGCAAATTTCAGAAATTCGCGAGCGTCTGGCAATGGGCCTTGCGTGCCGCGTGGTATCCACCTCTCTGATTGAAGCGGGCGTGGACGTGGATTTTCCGGTCGCCTATCGAGAAGACTGCGGACTCGATTCGCTTCTGCAAACCGCCGGGCGCTGCAACCGGGAAGGAAAGCGGCGTGCAGATGAGAGCCTCGTATACCGCTTTTCACTAGACGGCAAGAATCTGCCGGTCATGCTTCTTAAAAATCTTAGCGCGCTGCAGTACGCGGCCAGAAAGCATACCGATCTGTCCTCGCCGGAGGCCATCTATGCGTATTTTGAAGAGCTTCTCCGGCTTAAGGGCGCTGACGCGCTGGATAAGCGGGGAATATTGGAGGCAACAGAGCATGGCATTGACGGCTGCATGCTGCCGTTTGCGCAGATTGCCGGACGCTTTCACCTGATCGAAGCGCCGACCCGAACGATCTACCTGCCCATCGGAGACGGCGCGCCGCTTTGTGAGCGCCTGCAAAAAGGCGAGGTCAGCCGGACACTTCTTCGGAAGCTCGGGCAGTTCAGCGTCGCGTGCTACGAGCCGCAGTTTCGCGCGCTGGATGACGCGGGAGCGCTGGCGCTGCTGCCGGACGGCTCGGCAATTCTGATGGATTTGTCAAACTACGACGAAAAAACCGGCCTTGCCATGAATGTTGAGACAGGCGTTGGTATTTTTATTTAAGAAGTGCAGCGGGCGGCAAAGCCCATCACTTTGCCGCCCGCTGCGCGAATGAATCATTAATTGTTTCTACCCACTACTGATTGGCGTCAGTAGACCTCTACAGTATAGTTTTTCGTAAGTCATATTTCAAGGGGGATTGACAAACTGTCAGCAATTGTCTATAATCCAATTATGTCCAAGGTTTAATTAATCATTAATTGAAATGGAGTGTGAACGATGTGAAAGAAAATTCCATTATTCGAGCGCACCCAGAAAGGAGGTGGTGCCCATGTCGATGTTCATTGAGGTCTGGGGCGATTACGCCTGCTTCTCCCGTCCGGAAATGAAGACCGAACGCGTCAGCTATGATGTCATCACGCCCTCTGCCGCGCGCGGGCTGGTGGAGGCCATCTACTGGCACCCTGGACTCCGGTACACTGTCGACCGCATCTATCTGTTAAATCCCATCCGCTTTACGAACATCCGCCGCAACGAGGTCAAGTCCACGCTTCTGGCCTCTGCGGTTCTTCAGGCGGCAAAGGGCGGAAAAGCGCCCGCGCTCTATACGGCGCAGGAGATCCAGCAGCGCGCGGCGATGGTCCTGCGGGATGTTCACTATGTAATCGAGTGCCATTTTGACCTGACAGACAAGGCCGCCCCCGGCGACAACGCGGGAAAGTTTCAGGATATTCTGCGCCGGAGGCTTGCAAAGGGACAGTGCTACCACACGCCGTATTTCGGCTGCCGCGAATTTCCGGCATGCTTCCGCGAATGGCCGGGCGGCGCAATTCCCGCCATCAATCTGACGCAGGAGCTCGGCTGGATGCTCTACGATCTGGACTACGCGGACCCGCAGGATATCCGGGCGCAGTTCTTCAGAGCCCATTTAGAGCGCGGCATGCTGGACTGCCGGAACGTGGAGGTGGTCACATGATTTTGCAGGCGCTCACCGCGTATTACGAGGAAATGCTCCATAAAGGCAAAATCTCCGCCCCCGGCTGGGATGAAACGTTCCGCGTGAGCTTCCAGCTGGAAATCGATGACACGGGCGCGCTGGTCGACGTCATCGACTACCGGGAGCCGGCAACCAGCGGAAAAAAGCAGGTGCTTCTCCCCCGTCAGATGCGCGTCCCCGCGCATAAACTGCGCTCGTCCGGCATTTCTGCAAACTTTCTCTGCGATAACGCCAGCTACATGCTGGGCGCAGACGAAAAGGGCAAGCCGGAGCGCGCAAAAAAGTGCTTTGAGGCCTGCGCGGCGCTTCACCATACGCTGCTGGACGATGTGGAAAGCCCCGCCGCAAAAGCGGTACTTGCCTTCTTTGACACCTGGAAGCCCGAGCTCGCTGCAAGCCATCCCTTGCTCCAGAGCCGCTGGAAGGATGTGACCGGCAATGCAAATTTCGTCTTTTCCTACGATGGCGCAGGCGGCCGCCATCCGGTCACGGAGGACCCCGAACTACAGGCCGCGTGGCAACGGCACTATCAGGCGGGGAACCCGGACGCGCCCAGCGCACAGTGTCTGATCACGGGAAAAACCGCGCCGATCGTGGCGACGCATCCTGCCATCAAGGGCGTGCGCGGCGCGCAGAGCTCGGGCGGCTCGCTGGTCTCGTTCAACGCGAACGCATATTGGTCCTACGGCCACGAATACTCGCAAAACGCGCCGGTCAGCGAATACGCGGCCTTTGCCTACACCACGGCGCTCAATGCGCTGCTGGCCGACCGGAACCACTGCAAGGTGCTTGGCGACACGACCGTCGTCTGCTGGGCGGAAAATGCGGGCCCAGCGTACGCGGACCTCGGAACCATGGCGCTGTTCGGCATTCCGGCAGACTCCGGCATACAGGAAGAGGACGTCAGCCGGGCGCTGGCGCTTCTAGCGAAGGGACAGGCGTGTGAATTTCTGGAGCAGACGCTGCTTCCCACGCAGCACGTCTATTTTCTGGGCCTTGCGCCGAACGCCGCGCGCATTTCCGTGCGGTTCTTCCTGCGAGACAGCCTTGCACACTTTGCGGCGCATATCCGCGCGCACGAACAGGCGCTGGAGATCATCCGTCCCTCCTTCGACACGCGCGCGAGGCTCTGCGTCTGGGACCTGGCGCGGGAAACGGCAAGACGCAGCTCCGACGGAAAATACGCCGATCCGGCGCCGCAGCTGGCGGGCGATCTGATGCGCGCGGTTCTGTCCGGTGGGCGCTATCCCGCAACCTTATTGAACGGCGTGACGCTCCGCATCCGCGCCGAGCACGAGATCACGCGCGGCAAGGCCGCGATTCTGAAGGCCTATTACACAAGAAATCCATCACCGCTCTGCCCAAAGGAGGTATTGACCGTGGAACTGAACGAACAAAGCACCTATTGCCCTTACGTGCTCGGGCGGCTGTTTGCCGTATTGGAGGCTGTACAGGACGCCGCGAACCCCAGCATCAACACGACTATCAAGGATAAGTATTTCAGCTCCGCCTGCGCAACACCCGCCGTCGTCTTCCCGACACTCGTAAAGCTGGCGCAGAAGCATCTGCAAAAGCTGGCGCCGGGCAGCAAAATCTTCTATAACCAGCAGCTCACCGACCTCATGGGCAAGCTGTCGCAGCCGTATCCGGCGCACATGACGCTCCCGGAGCAGGGCGCGTTTGAAATCGGCTATTATCACCAGACACAGAAACGCTATGAGAAAAAAGACAAGGAGGATGAAAGCAATGGCAGCAATTAAGAACCGGTACGACTTTGTAATTCTCTTCGATGTAGAAAACGGAAACCCGAACGGCGACCCCGATGCGGGCAATATGCCGCGCGTTGACCCGGAGACGGGCTTCGGCCTCGTGACCGACGTCTGCCTGAAGCGGAAAATCCGAAACTACGTGCAGACAGTCAAGGAAGCGGACCCGTTCTATCAAATCTATATCCGCGAGGGAACCCCCCTCAACACCAGCGACAACGCGGCCATCGAAGCGCTCGGCATCGATCCGGATCTGAAAAAAGCAAAGCAAAAGGATCCGGGTATCGATGAAAAGCTGCGCGGCTGGATGTGCGAGCACTATTACGATATCCGTACCTTCGGTGCGGTCATGACGACGTTTGTGAAGGGCGCGCTCAACTGCGGGCAGGTCCGCGGTCCCGTGCAGCTCGGCTTCGCCCGCTCCGTCGACCCCATCGTCCCGCAGGAGGTCACGATCACGCGCGTCGCCATTACAACAGAAGCCGACGCTGCCAACAAGAAAACGGAGATGGGCAGCAAGCATATCGTCCCCTATGGTTTGTACCGCGCGGAGGGCTACGTCTCGGCAAACCTCGCCCGCAAGACGACCGGCTTCTCTACGGATGATCTGGAGCTTCTCTGGACGGCAATTCTCAACATGTTTGAAAACGACCACTCCGCCGCGCGCGGCAAGATGGCGGTGCGCGAGCTGATTATTTTCAAGCACGACTCGGAGCTTGGCTGCGCGCCGTCCTATAAGCTCTTTGAGGCCGTTCATGTCGCGCGGAAAGAGGGCGTGGAGATTCCACGCAGCTATCAGGATTATACGGTTACAGTCTCTGAGCCTCTGCCGGAAGGAGTGCACTGCGAAAGGAGATCGTAATGTACAGCCCGGACGACTGCCTGATGATCTCAGGCCTGCAGCACTTCCGATTCTGCAGGAGGCAGTGGGCACTCATTCACATCGAGCAGCAATGGGCGGAAAATCTGCGAACCGTGGAAGGAACGCTTCTGCATGAGCGGGCGCACAACGAGCAGCTGCGCGAGTCGCGGGGCGATTTGCTCATCGTCCGCGGCCTTCGCGTGCAGTCGCTCACGCTGGGGCTTACGGGGCAATGCGACGTGGTGGAGTTCCGGCGCGATGATACGCAGGGCGTAACGCTCTCTGGAAAAGAAGGCGCGTGGCTTCCCTACCCCGTGGAATATAAGCACGGCGCTGCCAAGCAGGACGGAAGCGATGCCTTGCAGCTGTGCGCGCAGGCGATGTGTCTGGAGGAAATGCTCGTGTGCGAAATCCCGTCCGGCGCGCTTTTTTACGGCGAAACGCGCCGCCGCTTTCCGGTCAGCTTCACACAGGAGCTGCGCGAGGAGGTGCGGCAGGACGCGGCGCAGATGCACAATCTGTATCGCCGGGGCCACACCCCGCACGTAAGGCCCACGAAGTCCTGCAATGCGTGCTCGCTTAAGGAGCTGTGTCTGCCGCGGCTGCAAAAAAGCGGCTCGGTGCAGGAGTATCTGCGGGAAAGCATGGGGGAAACGCCATGAGAAAGCTTCTCAATACGCTGTTTGTCACCAGCGAAGACGCCTATCTGACGATCGACGGCGAAAACGTCGTTGTGAACCGGGAAAAGCAGGAGGTCGCGCGCTTTCCGCTGCATACGCTTTCCGGAATCATCTCATTTGGCTACGCGGGCGCGTCGCCTGCGCTGATGGGAGGCTGCGCCAGACGCGGCGTGAGCTTGAGCTTCTGTACGCCTACCGGACGCTTCCTTGCCCGGAGCGTCGGCGAGGAAAACGGGAACGTGCTTCTGCGGCGCATGCAGTACCGCGCGGCGGACGATCCGGCGCACAGCTGCCGCATCGCGCGCAACATGATCTTCGGCAAGCTCCACAACGCACGCTGGAGCATTGAGCGCACAAAGCGGGACCACGCGCTCCGGGTCGATATCGAGCGGCTTCAGGCTTCGATCGACCAAATCAAGGCACTCTATCCGATCGTTGCCGAGGAACTCTCCATGGAGTCTCTGCGCGGCAGCGAGGGCATTGGCGCAAAGGCATATTTTGATGTGTTTGATAAAATGATTTTGCAGAACAAGGCGGACTTTTACTTCCGGGCGCGAAGCCGGCGGCCGCCGCTGGACAATGTCAACGCGCTGCTCTCGTTTGCATACAGCCTGCTCGCGAACGACTGTGCCGCCGCGCTGGAGGCTGTGGGACTCGACGCGTACGTCGGCTTTCTGCACCGCGACCGCCCCGGCAGAACCTCGCTGGCGCTTGATCTCATGGAAGAGCTCCGTCCTTGCCTTGCGGACCGCTTTGTGCTGTCTCTCATCAATAACCGCGTCCTGCAGGCGGGCGATTTTGAGCATACAGACAGCGGCGCCGTGCTTCTGACCGACGCTGGCCGAAAGAAATTCTTGCAGGCCTGGCAGGCGCGCAAACGCGAGACGATCACGCATCCTTACTTAAAAGAGAAGCTCGCATGGGGTCTTGTGCCATATGTGCAGGCGCTGCTGCTGGCGCGGTATCTGCGGGACGATCTGGACGCGTATCCGCCGTTCTTGTGGAAGTGAGGGCTTTTCTATGATGGTGCTCATTACCTACGATGTGAATACCGAGGATTCCGGCGGAAGAAAACGCCTGCGGCAGATCGCAAAGCAATGTGTGAACTATGGTCAGCGCGTACAAAACTCGGTCTTTGAATGTCTGGTCGATGCCGCCCAGTGCAAGCAGCTCCAGCACAAGCTGCTTGCGATCATGGACGAGGAAAAGGACAGCCTACGCTTTTATTACCTTGGAAACAAGTATGAAACCCGCATCGAACACTTCGGCGCAAAGGCGGGCTACGCTCCGGAGGGCGCGCTCATTATCTGATGCGAACCGGAAGCGTTCCGGTTTTCCCCGGGAGGTTCGCACCGCGCAAGGTCGGAAATAGCGGCCGCTTTCCCTTTGCCCAACACGCGGCAACGCCGCTCTTTGTTCGGCTTTGCAGAAATTTTGTAGCTTTTGCGCAAATTTGCCGGGAATATTTCGGCAATTTTGCTGTCGCACCCCGCAAGGGGTGCGTGGATTGAAATACGTCCATATCATGCAAGCAAAAAGCCCACTGTGTCGCACCCCGCAAGGGGTGCGTGGATTGAAATAGATTGAGACAATTCGAGCTGCAAGAGAGTAGCAGTCGCACCCCGCAAGGGGTGCGTGGATTGAAATATATTGGAGGACACGCAGGCGCTCCAACACTTCAGGTCGCACCCCGCAAGGGGTGCGTGGATTGAAATGCAGACTCGATAAGGGTCATCAGCTCAGTTAGACGTCGCACCCCGCAAGGGGTGCGTGGATTGAAATCAACTATCTTAAGTTGTACCCGACGAGAACAAAGAGTCGCACCCCGCAAGGGGTGCGTGGATTGAAATAACGAGGATTTGCGCAGCAGCAGCGTCCAGCATAGTCGCACCCCGCAAGGGGTGCGTGGATTGAAATGGCAAGACGGCAGGTGCAAGAGGCTCGATGATCGTCGCACCCCGCAAGGGGTGCGTGGATTGAAATCATTGACTACGGCACACACAACCCGTTTTCGG
>OFMP01000281.1_pt1 | contig 37412 bp, 36 predicted proteins | sample 1541841 | NCBI WGS metagenome assembly OFMP01 (sample SAMN04209226, study PRJEB22552) | human gut metagenome | biome: gut; material: feces | host: Homo sapiens | place: USA: Oklahoma
CGGCCTGTGCGAGAGGGCATGTCCCGCCGGGGCCATCACCGTGACGGAGAACCTGTCGCATATCGAAGAAAGCATCTGCCTGTCCTGTGGGCAGTGCGCGGTCAAGTGCCCGCGCGGAGCCATTGCCGACCTCCGAGGCATTCTGACAGACTAACATCATAGAGCGCTCGAAGATCGTTCCTCGGGCGCTCTTCCTGCGTCTGGAAAACGGGATTGCTTTTTGGACAGAAACCGGGTAGAATGGAATTACAATGAAAAAAGGAGCGTGTTAGCTTTGACACACGAACCGACGCTTGTCATCATGGCAGCCGGAATGGGCAGCCGCTTCGGCGGGCTCAAGCAGATGACACCGGTAGACGAGGAAGGGCACTTCATCATCGACTTTTCGCTCTATGACGCGTATCAGGCGGGCTTCCGCCGGGTAGCTTTCATCATCAAGCGCGAAATCGAGCAGACGTTCCGCGAGACGATCGGCGCGCGCATGGAAAAATGGTTCCATGTCGACTATGTCTATCAGGAGCTGGACCGTCTGCCGGAGGGGTTCGCGGTTCCCGAGGGACGCAAAAAGCCATGGGGCACGGCGCACGCGGTGGCCTGCTGCCAGGGCGTGGTGGAAGGTCCGTTTGCCGTCATCAACTCCGACGATTTTTACGGCCGGGGCGCGTATGAGGAAATTTATCGCTTCCTGACGGAGCATGAAACCCCGCACCACTATGCGATGCTGGGCTATCAGCTGCGCAACACCGTGACGGAGTTCGGCTCAGTCGCGCGCGGCGTGTGCCATGTGGAAGATGGCTTCCTGCACGACATCACCGAGCGGACAAAAATCTTCAAGCGCGGGCAGGATGCGGCCTATACGGAGGACGGCGAGACGTTTGTGCCCCTTTCGGGCGACACGCAGGTCTCCATGAACTTCTGGGGCTTTACGCCGGAGATTCTGGACGAGATCTGGGACGCATTCCCGGCGTTTTTGGCGGAAAATCTTCCGGTGAACCCGGAAAAGTGCGAGTTCTATCTGCCGACGTTCGTGGGAAGCCGGTTGGCGGAGGGAAAGGTCCGCGTGCGTGTGCTGCCGTGCATGGAGACGTGGCACGGTGTGACATACAAGGAAGACCTCGACAGCGTGAAATCGGCCATCGGGCAACTCAAGCGGGAAGGAAAATACCCCGCGAGGCTTTGGGAATAATATAGGTGCACAAAACGCCCGCGCAGAGCAGCAGCTGCTCTGCGCGGGCGATTTTTGGTTGGTTGTATGGTGGTTGCTTGTGTCAGGTCTGTGTGTGATATGAACCGATGGCATCCCCCCAGATAGGAATTTCCTCCACAAATGCTGTTACCAAATTGTAACCTCTTTGCTTCCATTATAGCCGAAATCCTCTGCGGCGCAAGCTAAGAATTCTTAAATTTTTTTGAATTCTGCGCCCCGGTTGTCAAATGCAGCGCGATCCGGTATAATAGCAAAAAGAACACACAGCAGGAGGTTTAACGCATGGCGGACAGACTGGGACAGGAAAAGGACAATAAACGCAGCAAAACACTTCTGACGGTGGCCGTGGTGCTGGTGGTTTTGAACGTGTTGCTGTTTTTCCTCGTGCCGACGCAGAAGACGATTTCCTATGATGAGGACGCGGTCATCTACAGCGTTTCGGACGAGAACTATGAAAAGCCCTGCCATGTGACGCTTACAGGAACGCTCACGCAGAGCGTGCTGTTAAAGGACGTGTTCGAGGGTTCGTTGTATATTACCGACGTTCCGGGGCTGGAGGAGAACATGACCATCCGCCTGACGCGCCAGAATGGCGCCTGGGCGGGCCATATTTACGACTGGGCAGGGCAGATCATCTCGACTGGTGTCTGGGATGTGGAGGCGACGAAGGATTTTGAGCACGTCACCATCGCCTTTGCCACAACGTATGAGAGAACCGGCTCTCAGGTGCAGGCAAGCTTCGACCGGGGCAGTGCAACGTTTCTGAGCCTCGGCGCTCCCAACCGGGCGTACGCGCTGCGGCAGCTTCAGGAGCTGATTTTGAAACAGAACTGAATTTCGATCCCCCGTACCGCGGGCCGTGCGCAGACGCATGGACGCGATGCGGGGGATTTTCGGTTGACAGAGGTTGCGGTTTGCTCTATAATATCGTAAAACGATATCATATAACGATAAAGGGGGGATAAACATGCCGCGCAGGCCGCTGGAAAATCTGACGGAATCGATGTTCTATGTACTGCTGGCGCTCAAAACGCGCCCGATGTGCGGCATGGAGATCGCCGCATTTTTAGAGCGGGCGACAAACGGGCGGCTTTGCATCGGCCCGGCGACACTCTACACGGTGCTGAACAAATTCGAAGAGGTCAAATACATCGAGGAAATCGCCGTCGAGGGCCGCAAGCGCACCTACCGCATCACCTCGCGCGGCACGGACGCGTATCAGGCAGAGATCAGCCGTCTGACAGCCTGCCTGCAGGACGCGGAAGCGATCGGAGGGCTGCTGCATGAATGAGATTACGAAAAAACAGCGCTGGGTGCTCGTCCCGTGCCCGGATTACGATGTGCCCGCGATGGAAAGCTGGCTCGAAGAGCAAGCGATGCAGGGGCTGTTTTTATCGAAGGACGACGGATTTTTCCTCGGCCTTGCGTGCTTCGAAACCGGAAATCCAAAACGCGTTCGATACCGGCTGGATGCAGTTCCGAAGGAGAAGGCGTTTTCCGAATTTGACGAAAAAAAGCAGGCGGCCATCGCGCTGGCAGAAGAGATGGGCTGGGAGTTTGTCGCGGAATGGAAGGAGTTTCTGATCTACCGCTGCGGCGACGCGCACCTTCCCGAGCTCAACACAGACCCTGCCGTGCAGGCTTTATCTTTAAAGCGCGTGCAGAATGCGCTTGCTGACCGGGTGTTTTCGACGTGCTATTATCTGTTTTTATACCCGATCCTGCTGTTTCTTTTGCAGCAGCCTACGTTTTTGCTCGGCGTTTTGACGGTTGGGACCACTCGGTTTCTGGCGCTGGTCCTGGTTACCATCGTGCAGACATGGGGCGCGGTGCGCGACTGGAGCAGGCTGCGAAGGCTCCGCAGACATTTGCAGTCCGGCGGCCGCATCGAGCACACGGAAGGCTGGCGCGAGGAGAAAAAACGCTGCCTTGCGGGCAAGATCATCAGGCCTATCTTAACTGCCGTCTGGCTCGTTCTGCTTGTTAGCATGATGGTCATGCCGCGGCTGCATCCGGACGCCTTGGCCATCGATGCAGGCGAAGCGCCGCTTCCGACGCTCTCCAGCTTTGCCACTTTTCCGGTAGATGAAACGGACGACCGCTATGAACTGACGCTGGATGAAACGCACGACCTGCTCGCCCCGGAGATCAACAGCCTGCGAGAGCAAAGCATGGGCACGATCTACGAAGCGGACTACTACGAGCTGCGCGCACCGTGGCTGGCCGTTTGGCTGGCAAACGATCTGCGCCGGTACGATGAGGGGCGTGCATTCCGCCTGTTTTCCAAACACACACGCGAGCTGACAAAACTCGCGCTTCCGGAAGATCTGGACGCTTCTATGGCGCGCTGCTATCAGGGCCAGTATGGCGCATACCGGCTGCTGCTGCAAAAGGGCAAAAAACTTCTCTCCGTGACGCTCTGGTGGCCAAGCAGCGCGGCATTTCCTGCCGGACAAATCGCCCGGACGCTTCTGGAAAGTATCTCCTGAACAGATACGGAAATCTTCGGCGAATTCGCATCTTCCCTTGGGCCGATGTGGGCATCGACCCCTACGAAGAGAAACGTACACATAAGCAAACATCCAAGGTGCGTCCGGTTGGCACCTTGGATGCTTGCTTAATATCCGGCCCGGCGGCTGACGACGTGCGTGACGGGCTTGCCGGTCAGGAAGTTGTCGAGATTTTCCATGCAGATATCCCAGATGGCCGTCTGCACGTCGGGACTGCTGTCAAAGCTCGGCCCCGCGATGTGCGGCGTAATGAGAACATTTTCCATGTCCCAGATGGGCGAATCTTCCGGCAGCGGCTCCGTTTCCATCACGTCCAGAATTGCGCCGCCCAAATGGCCGCTTTCGAGCGCGAACACGAGGTCCTTGTTCCGGACGAAGCTCCCGCGCCCGACGTTCACAAAGAGCGCGCCCGACTTCATCGCAAGCAGCCGCGGCCTCGTCATAAGGCCGGCGGTTTCCGGCGTGGACGGCAGGCAGTTCACCACAATATCGGCTTTCGGCAGCAGCTCGTCGAGAGATTCCATCGTATGCGCCTCGTCGAAGCCCGCGGGAAGGCCCTCCTTCTTTGTCCGCTGCACGCCCGTGACCCTTGCGCCGAAGGCCTGCATGCGCCGCGCGACGTTTCCGCCGAGGTCGCCCATGCCAAGGACCAGCGCGCGCTTTCCGCAAATCGTCCGCGAAGATTTCCGCTGCTGCCAGATATGCGATTTCTGGTCGCGCCAATAGGCAGGCAGCGCCCGGTAAAACGCGACGATCGAACCCAGCACGTACTCGGAAATTACCGTTCCGAACGCGCCGGAGACGTTGCAGAGCGTCACACGCTCCGGAAAGCGCTCCATCCGCGCGTACTTGTCCGCACCCGCCCACGTAAGCTGCAAGAGGGAAAGCGCCTTTGCCTTTACAAGCTGCTCTTGTTCCGGCTCTCCGATGATCATCTCCGCGCGGGAGAGCGTCGCGTCTAAATTCTGCAAGTCCTCCGCAAACATGAGCTCGCAGCGCGCGGAAAATCTGCGCTTGAGCTCTTTTTTGATTTCGTCATTGTGCTCTGCCAGAATCAGAACCCGTTTTTGTTCCATCTTCGCCTCCTCACACCAGCCGGATGAGGCCGCCAGATTTTTCGACGCCGGACTCAAACAGCGTCCGGCAGATATTCACCATGTCAAACAGGTCCTCCACGCCCGCCGTCTCATAGCACGAGTGCATCGCCAGCTGCGGAAGGCCGATGTCCGCCATCTCGACCGGCACGAGCGTGCTCGCAATCGAACCAAGGGTCGACCCGCCGGGAATGTCTGAGCGGTTGGCGTAGACCTGCACCTTTGCGCACGCTCTTTGGCAGAGCTTGCGGTAGAGCGCGGCGGCTATGCCGCTTGTGGCGTAGCGCTGGTTGGCGTTAAATTTGAGGACCACGCCCTCGTTCAGATACGGGCAGTTGCCGGGGTCTGCGAATTCCGGGTGGTTCGGGTGCTGCGCGTGCGCGTTGTCACAGGAAAGAAGGAAGCTCGCATCTAACATCCGCGCAAGATGTCCGTTTGTGATGCCGAGAGAAGCCGCCATGCGCCGGAGGGTATCGCGAAGCAGCGTCGAGGCCGCGCCCTGCCGCGTCGCGCTGCCGACCTCCTCGTTGTCAAACACGCAGAAGACGGGGACGCAGGAGGCAGGCTTACTTGCGAGGAAGCCCTCAAGGGAAGCAAACACGCAGGCCAGATCGTCGAGCTTCGGGCTCGCAATATATTCCTCCTGCGCGCCGAAAATCGCGCCCGGCTGACGGACGTAGAGGGTTAAATCATGCCCCAGAATCTGCTCCGCGCCGCAGACTGCTGCCTCGGAGAGAAGCTTCAAAAAGCAGCCGCGGTTCTCGATCGAGCCCAAAAGCGGCAGCGTGTCGACGTTTGCCAGCAGCTTCACCCCGTCGTTTGCCGCGCGGTTCATGTGGATGGCAAGGTTCGGGATGATGAGAAGGTCGCGGTCTATGTTCACGAGCCGCGTCTCAATGCCGTTTTCGGTGTCCACAAGCACGCGGCCAGCAATAGACAGCGGCCGGTCGAACCACGGCGCCATCAGCATCCCGCCGTATTTTTCGGTCGAGAGCTGCAGATAGTGCCCAGCTGCCGCGCGCTCGGGGTTTTCCTTGAGCTTGAAGCTTGGGCTGTCGCTGTGGCTCGCCGTCAGCATAAAGCCGCGCGCCGCTTCCTCCGGGATGCGGAAGGCGATGCAGGACGTGCCGCCGCGCGTCAGAAAATACTTCCCGCCATGGACAAGGTTCCACCGCGCGTTTTCCTCCAGCTCCGTGTACCCGGAAGCCAGCAGGCGGCGCCTCACGTTCTCAATGACATGATACGTGCTGGGACTTTTTTCGATAAATTGCAGAAGCTCTTTTGCAAGGGTCTTTTTCATACCGCGCCTCCAAAGATTTTATTTTCCTCATCATACCATGCACGCGACCCGCTTGCAATCCATTTTCCCGGTACTTTTCAAACGCGGGAAAACGTGGTATGATAACCATACAAAATTATGAATTATGAGGCGATATGCTATGAAAAAAAACGTTCTTCGTTCCTACGCGAAGCTCATTGCCGCCTGCGGCGTCAACATCCAGAAGGGGCAGGAGGTCTTCATTCAGGCCGAGCTCGACCAGCCGGAGTTTGTGACGATGCTGGTCGAGGAGTGCTACAAATTAAAGGCCAAAAAGGTCGTCGTCGACTGGAACCACCAGCCGATCGAAAAGCTCCATGTGCGCTACCGGACGCTTACGACGATGTCGACGCTCGACAACTACGAGGAAGCCAGATGGCAGCACTATGTGGACACGATTCCCTGTCGGATTTACCTGATGTCCGAAGACCCCGACGGGCTCAAGGGCGTCAATCAGGAGAAGATGGCCAAGGCCCAGCAGAAAAAATACCCGATCATCAAGGGCTACCGCGACCAGATTGAAAACAAGTACCAGTGGTGCATTGCCGCCGTGCCGGGCGAAAAATGGGCGAAGAAGCTCTTCCCCGGCCTCCGCACGAGCCAGGCCATCGAAAAGCTCTGGGAAGCGATCCTTGCGACCTCCCGCGTGACGGAGGACCCGATCGCCGCGTGGCAGGCGCATAATGAAGACCTGCACGACCGGTGCGCGTACCTCAATTCTCTTCACATCAAAGAGCTTCACTATAAAGCCTCCAACGGCACGGATTTCCATGTCGGCATGATCCCCGAGGCCAGATTCTGCGGCGGCGCGGAAAAAAGCCTGCAGGGTATCGTCTTTAACCCGAACATTCCGTCCGAGGAGTGCTTCATTTCCCCGATGCGCGGAAAAGCAGAGGGCATTGTCTATTCCTCGAAGCCCCTTTCCTACCAGTCGCAGCTCATCGACCGCTTCTGGATCCGCTTCCGCGAGGGAAAGGCCGTCGAGTGGCACGCGGAGGTAAATAACGACCTTCTCACAAAGCTCATCGAAATGGACGAGGGAAGCGCGTACCTCGGCGAATGCGCACTCGTGCCGTTCGATTCTCCCATCAATCAGTCCGGCATTTTGTTCTACAATACGCTCTTTGACGAGAACGCCTGCTGCCATCTCGCGCTCGGCATGGGCTTTGCCGATACGATCGACGGCTTTGAGAACCGAACGCTCGAGGAATGCCGCAAGCTCGGCGTGAACGACTCGATGATCCACGAGGACTTCATGATCGGCACGGCTGACCTCTGCATCGACGCGACCTGCGAGGACAGAAAAACCGTCCCGATTTTCCGGAACGGCACCTGGGCCTTCTAAAAAAGAGAAAAAATCCCCCGCAAAGATGGAACACTGCTGTCCGTCTTGTGCGGGGGATGTTTTATCACTTACACGCCAAGATAGCCCTTCAGCACCCGGAGCGTATGCTCTACGCCATCCAGATGGCTCCGTTCGTAGCCGTGGCTTGCGTAGACGCCGGGCCCGATAAGACCGTGCCGGATATCGAAGCCCGCGCGGAGCGTCGCCTCCACGTCCGAGCCGTAGTGCGGATACACGTCGAGCGTGTAGTCGGCGCCCTCTTTCTTGGCCGCATCAATGAGCTTGCCAACGACTTCGTAGCTGTAGGGCCCGCCGGAATCCTTGACGCAGATGGAGACCTGCTTTTCTGTGCATGTAAGCCCATCTCCCACGCAGCCCATGTCCACGCTGATGGACTCCGTCACGCCGGATGGAACAGAGCTGGACCCGCCGTGGCCGACCTCTTCATAGACCGTCACGTGCGCGTAAACCCGTCTCGTGGGCGTTTTGCCGGTGTCATGCAGGTATTTTGCCAGCCCCAGCAGCACGCCGACGGAGAGCTTGTCGTCTAAAAAGCGGCTTTTGATGTAGCCAGACGAGGTGATTCTCGTGCGCGGCTCGAGGCAGACGATATCGCCAACCTCAATTCCGAGCGCGCGTGTGTCCTCCGCTGTCTTCACATCCTCATCGAGAACCGCCTCGACCGTGTCAAACGTGCGCTTGGTCTCGCCGTATTCGCCGTTCACATGCACCGAGGCGTTGCACAGCTGCACCGTACCCTCGATGATCTTGCCGGTTCTCGTGTGGACGCGGACGTTTTCCGTTTCCGCGTTTTCCGCGCGCAGGCCGCCAAGGGGCGTGAGCTTTAGCCGGCCGTTTGCCTTGACCTCCGCCACCATCGCGCCCAGCGTGTCGGTGTGCGCCTGCAGGAAAAGCGCATCATCTTTGTCTGCCCCGCCGAGGTCCGCCAGAACGCCTCCCTTCGTCGTGATTTTTGCCGCAAAGCCGAGCGCTTCAAACGCCTCTTTGACCCATGTGGCCGCCTTCCGCGTGTAACCCGACGGGCTGTCGATGGCGAGCAGTTCACATGCCTTCGTCGCCGCAAACTCCGCGTACTTTCGTTCCATTCTGCATCTCTCCTGTCAAAATTTCTGTTTTCCTGATTGTAGCACAATTACAGCGCACATGCACCATAAAAATAGCGGCCGGACGCATTGCACTTTTGCGCCGGATGTGCTATGGTATAGAAACTGTTAAAAAAGAAGGTCGTGTCCAAATGACGGTTCGATATCTCGCCTGCCTCGCGCTGGGCTATCTCATCGGCTCTCTAAGCGTTTCCATTCTGATTTCCAAATACATCCTCCATCAGGACGTGCGCACGCTCGGAAGCGGCAACGCGGGCGCGGCCAATGCGGCTCGGACGCTCGGCCCTCGCGTAGGCGCGCTCACGCTGTTGGGCGATTTTCTCAAGGGCATCATCTCGATGCTTCTTGGTTCGTGGCTCGGCGGGACGACCGGGCTTGCCATTGCGGGCGCGGCCTGCAAGATCGGACACTGCTTTCCCATCTACTTTGGCTTCAAAGGCGGAAAGGCCGTGGCAACAGCCGTGGCGGTCGCGCTGATGCTTGACTGGCGCGTGTTTTTAAGCGCCTTTGCCGTCTTTGCCGTGGTCGCAGCGCTGACGAGAACTGCGTCGGTGTCCTCCATGGCGGCCTCCATTGCCGTTGCGGCGATGACCCCGGTCTTTACGAAAAATCCCGTGCTCATTTCGCTCGGTATTTTCACGTGTCTTCTTGTGCTGCTCATGCACCGCAGCAACATCCGAAGACTCATCCAGGGCACCGAGCCGAAGTTCCATTTCGGCAAGCGCCCCGGAAAAGAATAACGAAGAAAGCTCCCCATATAGCGGACCGCGCAAACCGTCGCGGCGGCTCTATGGGGAGCTTTTTGCAAGCACCGTCCGCAAAACGCCGAGGGCGATGCAGGCAAGGACGATATACACGACGTTCACGCGAAACACGCACGCAGCTAAAAACGCCGCGACCATAATAAAATCGGAAACAGCGCTTTTCTGCTTCAAAACGCCGCCGCCCATATCCCAGACAACGGAAGCGATCACCGCGCCCACGCCCGCCTGCATGCCGGAAGGGAGCTTGCTGACGATGAAATTATCGCGGAAGAGCTCATAGAAATACGAGATGACCGTGATGATCACAAAAGGCGGAATGATTGTTGCAATAATCGCAACGATCGCGCCGAGAAGCCCCGCGAGCTTGTAGCCCACAACAGTATACCGCGTCCCGGCAGAGAAGTAAAATACGAATTGACAAGCCGCACCATCCAGGACGCCCGGATGGTGCGGCTTTGTGCAGATTCTGGTGCAAGTTTATAACATATCGCGCAAGCGATGGACCGCATTGGACCTGCAACCGAAACGTGTGGCTCACGCTTCGCGCCGCAGCACGCGGTAGACAAAGTCCATGTTGAGCCCGGCGCGGACGGTATCGGCCAGAAGGTCATACTGCCGCTCTTTATATTCGTGCAGATCAAACGCGCCGAGTGCGGCAGGGTCTAAGCCCCGCATGCGGCAGACGGCCGTTAAAACAGCGTCGGCAATACCGGGCGCGTCAAAGATGCCGTGGACGTAGCTGCCGTAGACATTGCCGCTTCCGATGAGAGGCGGCAGGGCCTGTTCGCTTCTTCCCATATGAATCTCATAGCCCTCGTAGGAAAGGCCGCTGAGACTGGCGAGCAGGCCGGAAATGCCGGAAAATTTGCCGCTGGTCTGCCGCTGCACCTTTTGACCATGGAACACTGTATCTACCGGCAGAAGGTCGAGCCCTCGAATTTCCGTGACGCCCGATGCCTCTACGCCATCGGGGTCGCAGACCGACCGGCCGAGCATCTGATATCCGCCGCAAACGCCGAAGATCAGCGTGCCGCGCGCGGCTTCCTTTAAAATCGCGGCCTCGAGACCGCTCTCACGCAGCCACTGGAGATCGGCAATTGTGCTCTTGGTACCGGGAAGCAGGATCAGATCGGGCGCACCGAGCTCCCGGACGCTTTCAATATAGCGAAGCGAGACGTTTTCATAGCGCTCAAAGGGCGAGAAATCGGTAAAATTCGAGATGCGCGGCAGGCGGATGACGGCGACGTCCAGAAGCTTTCGCGCGGTGTTCTTGGTAAAGCGCGCCGATAGACTGTCCTCATCGTCAATATCAACCTGCGCATACGGCACCACGCCCGCAACCGGCACGCCGCAGAGCGCTTCGAGCTGACGAAGGCCGGGCTCCAGAATCGTCCGGTCGCCGCGAAACTTGTTGATGATTGTTCCCTTGACGCGCGTGCGTTCGTCGGGCTCCAGAAGCGCGATGGTGCCAAAGAGCTGGGCGAAAACGCCGCCCCGGTCAATGTCTCCGATGAGAAGGACCGGTGCGTCCACGAGCTTTGCCAGACCCATGTTCACGAAATCGTCCTGCTTGAGGTTGATTTCGGCGGGACTGCCCGCGCCCTCAATGACGATCACGTCGTTCTCCGCCGCAAGAGATTCGTATGCTCGCATCACGTCCGGCAAAAATTCGCGCTTTTTTGCGTAATACTCCATCGCGCGCATGTTGCCGCGCACCTGCCCGTTTACAATGACCTGGCTGCCGACGTCGGTAGTTGGTTTCAGAAGGATCGGGTTCATGCGCACGTCGGGCTCGATGCCGCAGGCCTCCGCCTGCACGACCTGCGCCCGGCCCATTTCGCCGCCGTCTTTTGTGATGAAGGAATTGAGCGCCATGTTCTGGCTCTTGAAGGGCGCGACGTGATAGCCGTCCTGCCGGAAAATCCGGCAGAGCCCCGCGGAAAGCAGGCTCTTTCCTGCGTTAGACATGGTTCCCTGCAGCATGATATTCAGTGCCATGATGGTTCCTCCATTGCGCGCCGGATCGCATTTATCAGCGCTTCATTTTCTTCTTTCTGCCGCACGGCGATGCGGTACCAGCCGGGGGTAAGCCCCGCGTAATTTTTGCAGTTTCGGATGGCGATTTTTTCGCGCCGCAGCATATCATCCAGCCCGACCGGCGCACGGAACAGCAGATAATTGGCCCTCGACGGGCAGACGGTAAGCTTGAGCGATTGCAGCGCCCTTGTGAGATATTCCCGCTGCTCGGAAACAAGTGCCCTCGCCCCGGAAATCCAATCGGGATTTTGCAGCGCGGCAACGGCTGCCTCCTGCGCTGGAAGCGAGACGTTCCACGGCTGCGAGCACGCGGCCATTTGGGAAAGCAGGCGCGTATCGCCCGTCAGGCAGTAGCCTACGCGAAGACCTGCCAGCGCGTAGCTTTTGGTAAACGCCTTTAAAATCAGAAGATTTTCATAACGGCTCAGCAGATCCTTCGCACTTTTTTCGCCCGTAAAGTCGAGAAAGCACTCATCGAGCAGCACGCGCGTGCCCTGCGTAAGGGAGATGTCCAGCACGCTTTGGAGAAGCGAACGGCCAATCGTCTGGCCCGTGGGGTTATTCGGCGTGCACAGAAAGAGCACGTCCGGCGCTTCCTCTCGCAGCTTGTCCAGAAGGCGGTCATCCGGCAGAAACTCCGGCGCTTGCAGCGGCACGCGCACCATCTCCGCGCCAAAATGGGAGGCCGCCGCGCTGTATTCCAGAAAGGTCGGCGCGAGCTCCATCGCTTTTTTCGGACGCAGCGCGTCACAGTAGACGTAGATGAGCTCCGCCGCACCTGCGCCGCAGAGAATGAAATCCTCCGGCACGGCCTCGTGCGCGGCAATCGCCGCTGTCAGCGCACGGCAATAGGGGTCCGGGTACTGCCGCACCCGCATGGCCGCATGCGAGATGGCGGCAAGAACGTTTGGAGGCGTGCCAAGCGGGTTCACGTTCGAAGAAAAATCAAACGCGACCTCCGCGCCGTACACATCCCCGCCGTGTGGATTTTGGGTTTCGTATAACATAATCGTTCCTCAGAAAATGAAGCAGGCTTTGATCGCGCAGCAGACGATGAGGGCCAGAACAGCGGAGAGCTCCATGAGCCTGCACGTGTGCGGAATGTCCGCATATTCGATCTCCCGCTGCTGATCGCCGATAAACTCCTTTTTGTGCAGCACCCCGTGGTACCATGCGTCTCCCGCCAGCCGGAGGCCAAGCAGCCCCGCGCACACGGACTCGGTCTGCGCGGAGTTGGGGCTTGCGTGCTTATATCGGTCGCGCCTGAAAATCCGCCAGCCGTTTTTCACATCCAGCCGCAGAAAAAAGCCCGCAGCCAGCAGAAAAAACGCGGAGAGCCGCGCGGGCAGGAAATTGAAAAAATCATCCATTTTTGCGGGCACCAGCCCGATGTTTTTGTAGGGCGGCTCCGTGTAGCCGAGCATGGAGTCCATGGTGTTGACCGCCTTGTAGAAAAATCCGAGCGGCGCGCCGCCGATGGCGAGAAACAGAAGCGGCGCAATCACGCCGTCAGACGTATTTTCTGCAACGGTCTCGACGGCGGCTCTGGCGACACCCTTCTCATCGAGCCGGTTCGTGTCGCGGCCGACGATCATGGAAACGGCCTTCTGCGCGTCGGAAAGCGAGCCATTTTGCAGCGCGGCATAGACCTTCATACTCTCGTCGCGCAGAGATTTCGTAGCGAGAATCTGCCAGCACATGATGCTCTCAAGCGCCAGCCGCAGCCAGACGGAAATTTTTTGCGCAAAGATCAGCAGCAGCGCCGGAATTGCGGTTGAGACGGCCGCAGTGAAGACCCAGAGAAGCGCGCCCGCCGCAATCTCGCCGGGTTTCGTTTTAGGAAGAAGCGCGCGGAACAGGCGCCCCAGCGCATCGATGAGCTTCCCGATCAGGACCACCGGATGGGGAAATCCATGCGGGTCACCCAGGAGAAGGTCGATGCAAAAGCCGAGGACCAGCGCGTAAAAAGACCAGTTCATGCGTCCGCGCCTCCGTTTTGCAGGGTAAAAATATAGACCGGATTCTGCGCCTGCATCAGATGGTACCGCCCGAGTGCCGCAGCCTTTGAGACCTGCACCGAGACGCACTCCGCTGCCTCAAAGTCTTCCATACACGCGCTCAGCGCGGAAACAGACTCCAGCGTCACCGCCGTCGCAACAATGCGCACATGCGGATTTTTTTCCAGCAGCAGCGCGAGAATGTCCCGGACGCTCCCGGACGTGCCGCCAAGAAACGCGTGCGTCGGCGCGGGAAGGTCGCGGCAGGCCTCCGGCGCGGGGCCGGGGATGATCTGCATGTTGGAGGCGGAGAACGCCTCTTTGTTCTGTTCCAGAAGCGCCAGCGCCCGCTCGCTTTTTTCAATGGCATAGACAGTGCCGTCCGCGCAGAGCCGCGCCATCTCGATGGACACCGAGCCCGTGCCCGCGCCGACGTCCCAGCAGACGGCGTTTGGGGTGAGCCGCAATTTAGACAGGCAGATGCTCCGCACCTCGCTTTTGGTCATGGGAACGAGCTTTCCGGGCTCCAGCTCGCGCAAAAACGCCTCGTCCGGAAGACCGGGGGTGACGATTTCATTTGGCGTATCGTTTTCAATCAGTGCGGCGCTGAGCTTGTCAAACGTGTGGGAACGCAGCTCCTGCGCCGTGCCGCGAGTGATTGCTTCGTCCGGGTAGCTCAGCCGCTCGCCGACAGCGATGCGCACGTGGCCGAGGCCCGCCTGCGTTAACCGCTCGCAGAGCGCCTGCATGCCGCCGTCTCCTCCGACGAGGGTGAAGACCTTCCTGCGGCGGCGCACCTCGCGCGCGATATCAAGATCTCTTCCGTGAAGACTGACCGGGACCGCATCTTCGTAGCTCACGCCAAGACGGGCGCAGAGATAGCTCATGGAGCTGAGGCCCGGCAGCACCCGCACGCGGCATTCTTTCAGCAACGGAAGGAGCTTTTTTGTGCCGCTGTAAAAGCCGGTATCGCCCGACATGACGACACAGAAGACCCCGCATTCCGGGTGCTGCGCAATATGGGAGGCAATCGTCTCCGGCGCAATTGCGTCAATTGTCAGCTGCTGCGGCCCTGCCACAGCGTCCAGCATCCGCCTTGCGCCGATCAAGCAGTCAGCCCGCCGGATCGCCGCGCGGACCTCCTGCGTTTGAAGCGCCTCGCTTCCGGGGCCGATGCCGGCGATAAAAACCTCAGGCTTCGGCGCAAAGCCGAACCGCGTGCAAAGGGCGGAAATGGTCTTGGATAAAGACAGCCCCTCTTCCTCCGGCGGCCGGCCGATCACGACCAGACGTGCGCCCGCGCTTTTGGCGGCGGATTCCTTTTCCTCAAACCCGCCCGGCGTGCCGCCGTCCTTCGTGACAAGATACTGCGCGCCGATGGTTCGGAGCATCGCGGCGTTCATGGCCTCAGAAAACGGGCCCTGCATCGCAAAAATGTGCGAGGCCGGGAGCCCTGCCTGCGCGCACGCATCCAGGGACGACTGCAAGGGAAGCACGCGCGCCCAGACGCGCTCGGAAAAGCCGGGAAGCTGCGAAAATCCCGCCAGCTCCTTGCTGCCGGTTGTAAGCAGGATATTTCCCTCAGTTTCGGACAGAAACGCCGCCGCGTCCGAGACGGTCTCCACGTAGGTATGCTCCGGAGAAACGCCGGACGCGCTTCGCAGCAGCCGCCAGCGGAGCGTTTCCGTCTCCCGGCAGGCGCGCGCAATGCTTTTTGTGATGGACTGCGCATACGGGTGCGTCGCGTCAATGACGAGATCAAAGCGATGCTCCGTCAGAAGCGATACGATTTCGCCGACCGGGAGTCTCCTCGCCGAAACGCTGACATGTTCGGCCTCCGGCAGAAGCGTCTGGCCGTAGTCGGTCGCGACGCAGACCATCACGTCGCACGGCTGCCCGCTCAAAAACTCGGCGAGCTTCCGGCCCTCGGTCGTGCCGCCGAAAATACAGATTTTAGACATCGCGGTACCCTCTCGGCGTTACGAGATTGCCGGATAGCTCCTTCGCCGCGCTGTTTGCGATAAAGACTGTGCAGAACATGTCTGCCTGCGCGTCCCGGAGCTCTCCCAGCGTCAGGATCCGGCGGCTCTCGCCGTCTCGGCCGATATTGCGGACAATGCCGCAAAGGCGCGTCTCGGGCAGCACGCGAAGCAAAATTTCGCAAGCCCGTTTTAAATGCTCGGGCCGTCCGTGGCTCACGGGGTTGTAGATGGCGATCGAAAAATCCGCGCTCGCCGCGGCCAGCAGCCGCTTTTCGATCGTTTCCCACGGGGTCAGGCGGTCGGAAAGGCTGATGACGGCAAAATCGTGCGTTAGGGGCGCACCCAGCACCGCGCCGCCGCTGCATGCGGCCGTGAGCCCGGGAACTACTTCGATTTCCGGCTGGGCACATTCCCCGCGCAGCTCATAGACGAGCGCCGCCATGCCGTAAATGCCGCTGTCGCCCGAGCAGACGATGCACACCTGCCGGCCCTCCTGCGCCAGATCCAGCGCCAGCTGGCAGCGCTTTGCCTCCTGCGTCATGGGCGTTTCAAAAAGTGCCTTTCCGGGATAGCGGTCCTTGACGAGGTCGACATAGACAGGATACCCCACGATCGCGTCGCAGGAAGAGAGCGCACGGTCTGCGCGGATGGTCATATTTTCAAAATTACCGGGGCCGATGCCCACAACAAAAACCTTATCCAAAGTGTACCTCCCAATGCTCCAGCGCGACGGCGACGCTCACGCCGTCCATCGCAGTTTTTGAAACGAGCAGCTGCTCCGCGCCCACCATGGCCGCCCGCTCGCAGACGTTATCCACGCCCGTAACGGACGCGACGAAGCTTGACGCCGTAAATTCTCCCGGCACGGCCTGTAATTGCTGCGCAGGATAAAATGTTACGTCCCAGCTGTTTTCCCGGCAGGCCTGCAAAAGCCCCGGTTCGTCTTTTTTAAGATCGATCGAAAAAACGCCCGAGATGGCGCGAAGGTCCAGCCGGTTCTCCGCAAAAACGTGCCGGATGGCGGATGTAATTGCCGATGCGCAAACGCCTCTGCGGCAGCCGAGGCCGACGCGGAGCTTCTTTGGAATGAGGCGCAGCGTCTTCTGAAAGGGCTCGCGCACGTCGCAGCCGATGTAGACCCCAAGTGCGCCGGAACCGGCTTCGTATACGCCGCCGGGAAGGGGCGGGATGATCGGAAAGGCGCTTGCAAGCGGCAGGTCGCGCTCTAAAATTCCGGCAGCAAAGGCCTTTGCAAGCTGCATGTCGGAAATCGCGCAGCCCGTTCGCGCAGCAAATTCGTCAACGGCAAATTTTCCGTTCACATCCGTTGCCGTGGTGATGACGGGCTCCGCGCCGAGCGCGTCTGCAAGCCGGGCAGCCAGCCGGTTCGCGCCCCCGATGTGCCCGGAAAGAAGCGGAATCACGTGCCGCGCCCGCTCGTCGAGAACTAAAACGGCTGGGTCCGTCTTTTTATCGCGCACATACGGCGCGATTTCCCGGACGGCAATGCCGCACGCGCCGACGAAGATCAACGCATCCCTTCGGGAAAATTCCAGAGCGTAGACGGATGGTTCGATCGGCAAAAAGCCGGGCTCTTCCAAGCGCGCGAGCGTATAGAGCGCAAGCTCCGCGTCATGCAGAGCGCGGCTCACGCGCTTTGCCGTCTGGATTCCGGCCCTGCTGTAGGCAAAAACAGCCGCGTTCAAAGCGTTGCCTCGCGGAACTCGGTCGTAAAGGCAGGATGGTAGAGAAGTGAGCGCATGTAATCGTCGCCCAAACAGCCGCCGACGATGATCAGGGACGTTTTTGTGAGGTTGTTTTTCGTGACCGTCTCGTGGAGCGTTCCCACCGTGCAGCGGAAGATTTTTTCCTCCGGCCAAGTTGCCTTAAAGATAACAGCGGCCGGTGTATTTTCGGCATACCCTCCGGCCAGTAGCTCTTGCTGCAGGAGCTCTGTCAAAGATGTGCTCAGAAAGAGCACCATTGTCGCCTGATGGGCGGCAAGAGAGCGTATGGATTCGCGCTCGGGCACGGGCGTTTTGCCTGCGGCTCTTGTGATGATGACCGTCTGGCTGACGTTCGGAAGCGTATATTCTGCGCGAAGCGCGGCCGCCGCGCCGCAAAATGCGCTCACGCCGGGGCAGACATCGTAGGAAATTCCAAACTCCTCCAGCCGGTCAAACTGCTCGCGCACAGCGCCATAGATGCTGGAGTCTCCGGTGTGGAGGCGGACGGTGGTTTTCTTTTCTTCCTCGGCCTTTTTTATAACAGAGATGACCTCCTCGAGCGTCATTTTTGCGCTGTTGTGGATTTCGCAGCCGTTTTTTGCATAGGACAAAAGCTCCGGGTTCACCAAAGACCCCGCGTAGATGATCACGTCCGCCTCCTCGAGCAGGCGCTTTCCCCGCACGGTGATGAGATCGACCGCGCCGCTTCCGGCGCCGACAAAGTGTACCATAAATTATGCCTCCATTATCTTTTGCAGCAGAGCCTGCGCGCAGCTGGTCTGGCACAGGCGGCCATATTCCTTGGAAAAAACCATCGCGCCGATTTCCATTTCGCCGCATTTGTGCTGTAGGTGAAACTCAATGCGTCCGGCAAGGCACACAAGCACCGCGTCATATAGCTGCTCTTCCTTTAAAATGCGAAGCGCGTCGTCGCACATGACGCACGACAGCAGCTCCGAGACCTTTTCCGGCCGAAGGCCAAGCGATGCTGCGTGCGCGGCGAGAAGCTCCATACGGCAGTCGCCGAATTTCGAGTGCGTGTTCCACATGCCGCCCGCCAGCTTCACGAGCTTTCCAATGTGGCCGATGAGAAGCGCGCCGTGAAAGCCCAGTTCCCGGCTTAATTCCAGCGCGTCGCCGATAAAATTGCTGGTCAGGACCGCCGTTCGGGGGTCGATGCCGATGGAATCCCGGATAAAATCCGCACCGTAGTTTCCGGGCGTGAGCAGCACATACTCCGCGCCCATTTCCCGCCGCTGCCGCAGCTCGACGCGGATGGTGTCTACAAGCGCCTGCTCGCTCATGGGCTCGACAATGCCGGTCGTACCGAGAATCGAAATGCCGCCCACAATGCCGAGACGGGGATTGAACGTTTTTTTCGCGAGGGTCTCCCCCTCCGGGACGGAAATGACGACGGAGACTCCGCCATCGTAGCCGCAGAGCGCGCAGACCTCGCGGACGTTTTCCTCGATCATCCGCCGGGGTACGGAGTTGATGGCTGCCGCGCCGACGGGCTGGTCGAGCCCGCGCTTTGTGACCCTGCCGACGCCCGCGCCGCCGTCGATCAAAATTCCGGGCACATCCGTTTTCCGGACGCAGGCAAAGATGAGCGTGCCTCGGGTCGCGTCCGGGTCGTCTCCGCTGTCTTTTCGGATGGCGCAGGAGGCCTCGGCGGATGTGATTCTGATCTCCTCGACCGTCAGGTGGAGCCGAATCCCTTTCGGCGTGAGAAGGTCGATGGTGTTCTTTCTCCGGCCGGTCAGAAGCATATAGGCCGCCGCCTTTGCCGCAGCCGCCGCGCACGAGCCGGTCGTATAGCCAAGACGGAGCTTTTTTCCGTCCTTTACGATGTATTCTTCCATCTTACCGTTTGATCTGATAGAGCATCGCGTTGCAGATGGCGGCGGCGACGTTGCTTCCACCCTTGCGCCCGCGGGCGATGATATAGGGCGCGCGGTTGCCTTCGAGGATGAGCTCCTTGCTCTCCACGACGTTCACAAACCCGACCGGAACGCCGATGATGAGCGCGGGAGAAAGCTTTCCCTCCTCCATCAGATGCTCGAGGGAAAGAAGTGCTGTCGGCGCATTTCCGATGGCAAAAATGCAGGGCTTCGGAAGAGAGGCCGCCTTTTCCATCGACACGAGCGCCCGCGTGACTCCGCGCGATTTTGCTTCTTGGGCAACGTCAGGGTCTGCCATGAAGCAGTGCACTTCGCCGCCGAGGCTGGCCAAAATCGTCTTGTTGATCCCGGCCTTCGCCATCTGCGTATCGGTCACGATATCGCAGCCGCTTTTGAGCGCTTCAATGCCGGCTTTTACGGCGTGCGGCGAGAAAACAAGATTGTCCGCGTAGTCAAAATCCGCGGTCGTGTGAATGGCGCGCTTGATGACAAGCTCGTTTTCGGGGTCAAGCTTGCGCGAGCCAAGAAGCTCTGTGATGATTTCGAAGCTGCGCGCTTCAATCTCCATGGGCTTTATTTGTTCCAGCATGGCAGGATTCCTTTCTGCAAGCGTCCAGAAACCGGACGGCAAACGATGGGTTGGCGTAAAAATGAAAGTGCGGGAAGCCCGCGTAGAGCGTTCTGGATGCGTGCGTGCATGGCCAGCTCCGGCCCGACGGTTTTTCCGCGCGGAAGTCTTCTCCGGGATGCTCTGCATCCCAGTGGTGAAATTCGTGCGCGGGAATCTGCTCACCTGCGCGGCAGAGAAGATTGTCCTTCTGCGCCGTGAGCGTCACATAGCCGAAGCGCGTGAGCTTCCCCGTGTCGAAGCAGACCCCCTTCAGCGCGCCCGCCATCGGGAAGCCTCCGATTTTCTCGGTCAGGTACATGAAGCCGCCGCACTCCGCGATGCAGGGAAGGCCGCCGGTGACAGCTTTGCGAACCGATTCGCGCATGGCTTCGTTTTGCGAGAGCGCTTCGGCGTAGAGCTCGGGGTAGCCGCCTGGAAGATAGAGCCCCTGAAGGTTCTCCGGAAGCGTTTCATCTTCCAGCGGGCTGAAATCGACAAGCTCCGCGCCGAGTTTTCTGAGAAGCGCCAGACTGTCTTCATAGAAAAAGCAGAACGCCTTGTCCCGCGCAACACCAACGCGCACGGACGCTCCGGGTTTTGGAAGCTCCGGCGGTGTAAAGCAGAGGGGAGGGGCGCTTTTCGCGATGGCAAACAGCGCGTCAAAATCGAGCGTCTGCTCCGCCGCCCGGGCAAGGCGCTGCATTTTTTCCTTGAGATCCGACACCTCCTGCGCAGTCACGAGGCCGAGGTGCCGGCTTTCGAGCGCGCAGTCCGGAAGACGCGGCAGGTAGCCGCAGGCCTTAACGGGATATTGGCGTTCAAGCTCTGTAGCCAGCGCGCCGTAGCTCATGGCCGTGCAGCCGTTTAAGATCACGCCCTGTATGCCGCTTTCCGGTCGGAACTGCAAAAAGCCCTGGATCGCGGCAAGGACCGACAAGGCTGCGCCTCTGGCATTTACGACGAGAATGACGGGGCTTTCTGTTTTCTGTGCAAGCTCGAAGGTGCTCGCACGCGTGCTCGTAAGACCGAGGCCGTCGTAGTAGCCCATGACTCCCTCGATGACGGCAAGCTCACAGCCGCGGCTGTTTTCTGCGAGCAGACAGCGAAGAATGTTGTCGTCAAAGAAAAAGGGATCGAGATTCGAGCTTTTCGCGCCGATGATCCGGCTGTGGAACATGGGGTCAATGTAGTCCGGGCCGCACTTTGCCGCGGCGACGCTGCATCCCCGGTTCACAAGCGCCTGCAAGATGGCGCAGGTGACGGTCGTTTTGCCGCAGCCGCTGTTGGTTCCGGCGAGAACGAGCCGGGGAAGCTGTGCGGTCATAGGGTCACACTCCTTGTACGATGATGGTGGCAAAATAGCTGAGGTTCTCCGGAAGCTCGCGCAGATCGCAGTATACCTGCTCGGTCGGAAGGCCGCAGTCGGCGACCAGCGCTGCGCGATCAAGAAGGCCGGCGCGCTCGAGCGCATGGACCGTTTCGCGGATGGCGGAGCCGGATTTCATCAGAACCTTCGTGCCGGGAAGCTGCAGCGCCCGGTCCAAATCCGCGCTCGCGGGGATGATGTGAAGCGGCGCATCGATCTGGGTGAGGCTGCATCCGAGCCTTGCGGCCACAGCGGAGAAGCTCGTCACACCCGGAGCCATGACCGTCCGGAAGCCATCTTCCCGGATGCGCTCCAGAATATAATAGGCCGTGGCAAAAATGGACACGTCTCCGAGGTTCACCATCGCCACGTCCAGACCCTTTTGTAGAAAGGTCTCTATTTGCCGCGCGGCGGTCTGGTAGCTCTCCTCGCGAAGGGCGGGCTCGTGCGACATGGTAAAGCTGAGCGGCAGAATTTCCTTTTCCCGGAGGTCCAGCGCGCCTTGCGCAATGTCCAGCGCCAGCATCTGGCCGGATCTGGTTTGCGGCGCGGCAATCACCGGGCACTGCCTTAATCGGTTTACCGCCTGAAGCGTCAGAAGCTCCGGGTCTCCAGGCCCGACGCCGACGGCGTAAAAGGTTCCGTTTGCAGAATTCATAAGCACCTCAGGGGACAAACTCCAGCGTGTCGAAGCACGCGTCGTATTTGCCCGGTTCCATGTGATAGAGTTTTGCGATGTACTCGCGCGTAAAAATTTCCTCAGGCGCGCCGATTTTGTCGATCCGGTCGCCCGCGACGCAGACGACGGTATCGGAAACGCGCGCGGCCAAATCCAGCTCGTGAAGAGACATCAGAACAGCTAAGTTCTTTTCTCGCACCATGCGCTTGAGAATGCTCAAAAGCTCGAGCTTATAGCGGATATCGAGATAGCTTGTCGGCTCGTCGAGGACGATCAGCTCCGGCTGCTGACAAAGCGCGCGGGCAAGCAGAATCCGCTGCCGCTGGCCGTCGCTGATGGCCTGAAAGGGCTTGTCGGCAAAGTCCAGCGCGTCGACCTGGCGAAGACTGTCTTCTACGATTTTTTTGTCCTCCTCGCGCAGAATGCCGAGCCTTCCGGTGTAGGGGTACCGGCCGGAGCTGACGACGTCGCGGCAGGTCATGAGTTCGGGGTCCATGCGGGCGGTCATGACGATCGCCATGCGCTTTGCGGTATCCCGCCGGCTGCGCGCGCGAAGGTCCTCGCCGTCAAGGAACACTGCGCCCTCGATGGCAGGCAGCTGCGAGATGACGGTTTTAAGAATCGTCGATTTTCCGGAGCCGTTCGGGCCGATGAGCGTGACGATTTTGCCGCGCTGTACCGAGAGCGCAACATCCCGGATGAGGGCCTTGCCGTCATAGCCGACGCTCAGGCCGGCCGTTTTCAGATAGTCGTTCATCGTTACGCCGCCTTTCTGTGAATCATCATGTAGATGACGATGGGCGCGCCGAATATAGCGGTGACAGAGCTGATGCTGACCTCCGTGGGGGCAAAGGCCGTGCGTGCGATGAGGTCGCAGAAAAGGCAGAATACGCCGCCGCCCAAAAAGCAGGCCGGAAGCATGATCAGGGGCTCCGCCGACCGGAACAGCGTCTTCATCAGGTGCGGCACGGCGATGCCGACAAAGGAAATAGGACCGGCAAAGGCCGTCACGCAGGCGGAAAGGACGCTTGAAAGCAGAATGAGCGCCGCGCGGAAGGCCTTGAGGGGAACGCCAAGGTTCTGCGCGTACACCTCGCCCAGCTGATAGGCGCGGATGGGCTTCGAGAGAAAGAAAACGAGCACGAGCGCCGCGCCGCAGACGATGGCCATGGTTCCGACATTTTCCCAGCTCATGCCGGAAAACGAGCCCATCGACCAGTTATGAAGGTTTACGATGTTGGAGTCGTCTGCGAAGGTGACAAGAAGGTCGGTCGCCGCCGTGCAGATATAGCCGATCATCACGCCGCAGATGACAAGCAGGCTCATCCGCTTGACCTTCTGCGAGACGGCGAGCACGAAGCCCATGGAACCCATCGCGCCCACAAAGGCCGCGGCAATCAGCGCTGCCGACGACGAGACAAGCCCGCGCGAAAGAAGCAGAATCATGACGATCGACACGCAAAGCTTTGCGCCCGAGGAAATGCCGAGCACGAAGGGGCCCGCGATGGGGTTGTGGAAAAATGTTTGCAGAAGATAGCCAGAGACGGACAGCGCGCCGCCTAAAATGAGCGCGGAAAGAAGGCGCGGCAGCCTGATTTGAAGCAGAATCCGGCTCTGCGTGCCGTCGCCTCTGCCGCGCAGAATTTCCAATATCTCAGACACAGGGAGCTTGACGCTTCCCGCGAGAACGTTCCAGATCAAAAAAACAAAAAGCAGCAGCAGGAGCAGCAGGAAGCTGCCCCATGTGCGTATCGTTCGGGTCTTTTCCATACTGCTCCTCCTTTGGCTGCGCAAATTATGACAGCTTCCGCAGAAAATGAAGGTTCTCTGCGGCTTTGTCCTGCAAAATCGCATGGACGTCAAGAATCAGATCGCCGAGCGCGAGCGATTCCTGATAAAAGTTTTTGGTGATGCACCAGACGGAGCCTTCCTGTACGGCTTTGCAGTCGGCAAGCAGCGGACTTTTTGTCAGCAGTTCGTCGATGGTTCTGATTTCGCCGTCGATGGTGCTGTTGTAGATCATGATATCCGCGTCGACAGCGGAGGCGTAGAACGATTCCATCTGAATCGTCATCGTGGACAGCGCGTTTTCCTCGCCGCTTTCGTCGAACGAAACATACTGCCCGCCCGCCATCGCGATGGCCTTTGCGATGTAGTCCCCCGATTTGCGGACATTGACCGCGCCGGAGGAATTGATGTAGAAAAATGCGACGGTTTGACCGCTTGCCTCCTGATCGAGAATGGGAGACAGCGCGGCAAGGAGCTCGTCATACTGCGAGCAGGCCAAGTCCTCTTTTCCGACCAGCGCGCCGTAGAGCTTGAGCCATTCGATTCTTCCGAGCGGGCTCGATTCATAGCTCGAGCGCTCGACGAGAACGGGAACGCCGGTCGTTTGCAGCTGCTCGATGACCTCCGGCGTGTGGTAGATCATCGTGTTTTCAATGGCAAGGTCGCAGCCGCTCTCCAAAATCGCCTCGTAGTCCGGCGCGGAATACTTCCCGGCGTAGCGCATGCTGCCATCCTCCATCGCGGCCTTCGCGCTTTCGATGTACCAGTCGCCCTCCTTGAGGCCGCTGAGGGAAATCCGGTCGACCGCGTCCAGATGGTCAAAATAGTCCATTGCGGCGGACGCGACGAGATAGATGTGAGAAAGCGGCCGGTGCAGAACGGTGACGCTTTCCGGAACATGCTCCGGGGTCTCGGCGTTTTCCGCTACCAGCAAAAAATCCTGATCGGTTCCGATGGTGATGCGGGTATAGTCGTCTCCCGCGTAGCTGACGGAAAACTGCGTGGCGTAGGAGAGCGGAAGCTCCCGGTCAAACGTCAGGCCGTCCCAGGAGACGGCGCTTTCCGAAATATCCGGCGTCTCCGGCTGTAAATCCGCTTGTTTTTCAGATGTACAGGCGCAAAGAACAAGCAGGAGCGCCGCCGTCAGCATAAGACAAAGCTTTTTCATCCGGCGCTCGTCAGGCTCTCGGACGAGAAGTTCAGCGTGTACTCAATTTCATGGGGCGTGCTCATGGCGGTGGTGTCGCCGATCACGGTGAGGTCAGTGTCAAAGGCCGCGACGGGGATTTCAAAGGTCGAGCCGGGCTCGGTCGTAAGAACATCGCAGCGCTCGCCGTCAACGACCATGTAGTCATACTTGCTGCTGCTCCAGACGACAGTCGCGACAGCCTTGCCGTCCGCAATTGTCAGCGTGACCGGAGAGGCAATATGGGCCTTGCCGGAGCCGCCGGAGAAGGCGACCTCCGCGGTATACATGCCGTCAGCAATGCCGAGATCGGAAACGGTTTTGCCCGCGTCTTCCATCGGGACGGGGTTCGAGACGGAGACCTTGTGGTCGTACCACACGCCCTTTTTGCCGATGAGCGCGAGGTCAAACTCGGCATCGAGCGCGGGAACGGGGATATCGAAGCCGTAGACCTCGTCGGAAAGGCCATCGGAATAGGTGACGGTGTCGGTCGTGGGCTGAAGCAGTTCTGCGCCGTCGGTCTTCGCGTCCTCGGCAAGGCCCGGGTAAAGGTTCAGAATCGTCTTGGAGACGAGGCTGACGTGGATGGTCATCTGACCGTCCTTGACGGTAAGCGTTCCTTTGCCGTCGCAAGCCTCGTTCGCGTGGAACATGGAGCTGTCGGTGTTGAATTCCGCAGTATACACGCCGTCGGGAAGGGCGGGCTCTGCGGGCTCCTCCGTTTCCTCCTCAGCGGGCGTTTCTTCGGCTGGGGTTTCCTCGGCGGGCGCTTCTGCGGTTTCTTCCACGGGCTGTTCGGTTCCTTCTGTCTGGGATGCGGCGGGCTCGGCTTCCGCGGTCTTCTGCACGCAGCCGGTCAAAACGGACGCCAGAAGCAAAACGGCCAGCATCAGGGCAAAAAGCTTTTTCATTTGGGTATCCTCCTGATAGCGCTTGGCTCCGGGACAGAATTCTGCCCCGGAGCGCGTTTTTTGGTGTATGGGATTAGGCGTTCAGCGCGTCAATGGCGGCCTTCGTGTGGGCGATGTAGAGTGCCTGCACGTCGGCAATCTCACCGAGACCTGCGATCTGGCAGTCGACCGTGAAGCCGGCGGCTTCAAACATGGTCTTCCAGGAATCGTCCTCGGAGCCTGCCATGTCGTTGTTGGCGTGGTCGCCGGCGACGACCATCAGCGGGCGCAGGATAACGTTGGTGTAACCAGCAGCCTTGACGGCCTCGATGACAGATTCGCAGGAGGTCTCTTCGGGCTCACCCTCGACGGTGCCGATGAAGACGTTCTCATAGCCGAGCGTCTGCATCTGCGTGCTCATCTGGCTGTAGGTGACCTTCGCAACGTGCGCGGTGCCGTGGCCCATGAAGACGAATGCGGTGCCCGCTTCCTTCGCGGCGTCGAGGCTCTCAAAGCCTGCGTCTGCAACAGCGGAGGCTGTGATGGCCTTGGCGACGGCTTCCTTGTCGGCGTTGATGACGGTAGCGTCAGAGCCAACCTCGCCGAGCATCGGCTCTGCGATGGAGACGGATTCAAACTTGTCGCGGTAAGCGTCGATCACTTCGCACATTTCGTCATATTCTGCGCCGTGCATCAGGTGGGTCGGCTGGACGACGAGGTTCTTCACGCCGTTTGCGACCGCACGCTCGAGCGCCTGATCCATGTTGTCGATCTTTTCGCCGTCACGGGCCTGGATGTGGTTGATGATGATCTGCGCGGTGAAGGCGCGGCGGACGGACCAGTCGGGGTTCGCTTCCTGCAGCGCATCTTCAATGCCCTTGATGTCGGCTACGCGGCTGTCGTTGAAGGACGTGCCGAAGGAGACGACGAGCAGTTCGTTTTCGCCGATCTCGTCCTGATTTCTGGGGTCGTCCTTGGAAGCGTCGCCGGTGTCGAGACCAAAGTAGTCGGGGCTGGCCTCTTCGCCTTCAACGAGCGCTTTCTGTTCGTCGGTCAGAGCGTCCCACGCGGCCTTTGCGGCTTCGCACTGGGCGTCGGTTTCCTCGGTGCGGGTCTGGACATAGATGGCGTCGATCATAGCAGCAACCTCATCGGCAGCGGCCTGGTCAAGCTCCTCCTGCGTGGGCTCTTCCGCGGCGGGCTCTTCTTCCTTGGTTTCTTCCGTGGTTTCTTCGGGGGTCGGTTCGGTGGTTTCGGTTTCTGCCGGCTGGGTGTCGGCGGGTGCGTCCGCGCTGCTCGAGCAGGCAGAGAGTACGCTCAGCAGCATCACAGCCGCGAGCAGAAGTGCGAGAAGCTTTTTCATTTGGGAGTTACCTCTTTTCGAAAATGTTCTGAAAGAAATAGAAAAAGCTACGGACATCCGCAGCCGTTCTCTTTGACCATAGCATCTGCCGCGCCGCAGCAGAAAAGCCATGGCGCGTTACAAATTTGCAGGAAGGCCAACCCGTAGACAGCGGATTTGAGATTCCACGCCAGGGCAGGTCTCCTGACTTCGGTCTTCGCGATCTTGCCCTTCCCGGTTTCCCAGTGGTTCTGCAAGAGCGCTCCGTACACAGTGACTGCATCGCTCCGGATTCACACCGGATTCCCTTTTCACCCGCCAAACGGCGGACACCCTGACGCTACAATTCTATATTTTTTCAGACGACCACATTATAGCACAGGGAAAGGGTCTGTCAATTGTGCAGAAGTGCCGATTTTATATAGCTTTTAGGAATAGCTTGGTGCAAATTGAATGCAAATGTTACATTTTTTAGGTCTGCTTCCAAAAAAGTGAAATTCTGCGGCTCGTTCGGCTTTGGACAAACGCACAAGCGCCGCCGCGCAATTTGAGAATATCTCGCAAGATTTTCCTGTTCGGTTGACAAGCGCCGGAGGCGGGTGGTATGATGGAAAAAACGGAGGCGCGATATGGAGACAAGAGTTGCGGTTGTAAGCATTATTATAGAGGCGGGAAGCGACGTGGAGAAGGTCAACGCGCTGCTGCACGAGTTTGCGCCCTATATCCTCGGGCGGATGGGCATTCCCTACCGCAGACGCGCCATCAACATTATCTCCGTTGCCATGGAAGCGCCGCAGGATGCGGTCAATACCCTCACCGGCAAGCTCGGACGGCTCCCCGGCGTGAGCGCAAAGACCATGTACTCCGGCAAAATCTACGCGGAGTAACAAGCAAACATATTTTTGGCTCCCTGACGCTTAAATTCCGAGATTTTAATTTTTTCTCGAATTGCGGCGAAAGCGATGCGTATCTCCCCGGCCATGCTGCGTCATGGGCGGGCAAAGCCGTATCCGCAGGGATACGGTTTCTTTTTTTGGAGGAAGCATGAAGCGTCAAAATGCAATTCCCGGAACGCTCCGCCCTGCGCAGCTGGCGATTTTTCTGATTGCGCCGGTTCTGTGCGCGCTGGTGTGCCTGTGCGTCGGGCGGATGAACGTGCCGGTCAAGGATTTGATCGCGGCCCTGCGGGGGCACGACATCGGGCGGCAGAAGGATACGGTTCTCTGGTCGATGCGGCTGCCGCGCGTGCTGCTGGCGGCGCTCGTCGGGGCGGGGCTTTCCGTTTCCGGCTGCGTGTTCCAGAGCATGTTCGCAAATCCCCTTGCAACGCCCGACACGCTGGGGGTCGCGAGCGGGGCAAGCTTCGGGGCGGCATTGGCGCTGCTGCTGGGATTTGGATTTTTGGGCGTGCAGCTGACGGCGTTCTGCTTCGGCCTTGCGGCAGTTGGGCTGACGTGTCTGATGGGAAAAGGCGGCTCGCGCGCGTCGATGATCTTATCGGGGATCATGATGGGCTCGTTATTCTCCGCGCTCGTTTCCCTTGTCAAATTCACGGCGGACACGGAGTCGCAGCTCCCGGCCATCACCTACTGGCTCATGGGAAGCCTGAGCGCGGCAAGCTTTGCGGCGTTACGGCTCGGCGCGCCCGCGATTTTGCTTTCGTGCATTGTGCTGCTGCTTCTGCGGTGGAAGCTGAATCTTTTGCCGCTGTCTGACGATGAGGCGCGCACGTTCGGAACGCATATGAAGTGCCTGCGCGGGCTTTGCATCGTGTGCTGCGCGGCGATGACAGCCTCGTGCGTCGCGATGTGCGGGCAGGTCGGCTGGATCGGGCTTTTGGTGCCGCATGTGTGCCGGATGATTTTCGGCAGCAGTCATGCGCGGCTGCTTCCGGCGGCAATCAGCTGCGGCGCGGTATTTATGATGGTGGTCGACACGCTGGCAAGGACCATCAGCGCGGCGGAAATCCCGGTTTCGATTTTGACGGCGATCATCGGCGCGCCGATTTTTATCGCGATCGTGCGCAAAAAGGGGGGCTGGAGCCTATGAAGCTTTCGGTGCAGAACGGCTGCTTTTCCTATCGCGCGGGGCAGCCGCTTTTGGAGAATATCAGCTTCGAGGCCGAACGCGGCGATGTCCTTGCGATTTTGGGCCCCAACGGCGCAGGCAAGACGACGCTTTTAAAGTGTATGCTGAACCTGCTGCATTGGCAGGAAGGGCAGACGCTTTTGGACGGCGAAAACGTCGGCGCCATGCCGGCTCGCGCGCTCTGGCAGAAGGTCGCCTATGTGCCGCAGGCAAAGCAAACGTCGCTATTTTGCACGGTGGAGGAAATGGTCCTGCTTGGAAGAAGCAGCCGCATCGGCGCGTTTTCGGCGCCATCGAAAGAGGATTTCCGTCAGGCGCGCGCCGCTATCGAGCGCCTCGGGCTTTCGCATCTTTCCGTCAGGCGCTGCTGCGAGCTGAGCGGCGGCGAGGTGCAGATGGTGCTGATTGCAAGGGCGCTTTCCTCCCAGCCCGGGGTTCTCGTGCTCGACGAGCCGGAGTCCAACTTGGACTTTAAGAACCAGCTTCTGGTGCTGGACACGATCGAAGAGCTTGCAAAGTCCGGCCTGACCTGCATTTTCAACACGCACTTTCCGGCGCACGCGCTGCGAAGGGCGAATCAGGCCTTGCTGCTTGGCCGCGGCGGGAAAAGCGTCTGCGGGAAAACATGCGATGTTGTGACAGAAGACAGAATTTCGGAATTTTTCGGTGTGCGCGCCGTGATCGGCGAAATGCAGACGCCCTTGGGGGTCTATCAGGATGTGATCCCTGTATCTATCGGGTGCAGGGAATAGAGGGGGAACAAAACATGGAGGACATCAGAGCGCGCATTTTAGCGCTGGCGAAGGGAAATCTTCCCGACCACGCGGGCTGGGTCGCGCTCATTCAGAAGGCAAGCGAGGAAGACCGGCTCTTTTCGCGAAATCTTGCCCGCGAGCGGGCGCAGGCGCGGTTCGGCCGGCAGGTGTTTTTTCGCGGGATCATCGAGTTTACGAACTATTGCAAAAACGACTGCTACTACTGCGGCATCCGCCGCTCGAACCGGGATCTGTCGCGCTACCGGCTGACGGAGGACGAAATTTTAACGTGCTGCGAGGAGGGCTACCGGCTCGGATACCGCACGTTCGTCTTGCAGGGCGGGGAAGACGGCTGGTGGACCGATGAGAAAATCACGGCGCTTGTCCGAAGAATCCGGGCAGCTTATCCGGACTGCGCCATCACGCTCTCGATTGGAGAAAAATCACGGCAGGTGTATCAGGCGTTTTTTGACGCGGGCGCGGACCGGTACCTGCTTCGCCATGAGACGGCGGACTGCGCGCACTATGGAAAGCTCCACCCACCCGCGCAGACGCTCGAGAACCGGATGCGATGTCTTTTTGACTTAAAAGAAATCGGCTACCAGACCGGCGCGGGTATGATGATCGGAGCGCCCTATCAGACGGCAGATACTTTAGCCCGCGACTTTGCGTTTTTAGCGAAGCTGCGGCCGCAGATGGTCGGCATGGGCCCGTTTTTGCCGCACCGGGATACGCCATTTCGGGATTTCCCGGCCGGAAGCGCGGAGCAGACGCTCTATCTTCTAAGCCTTGTGCGGCTGATGCTTCCGGACGCGCTCCTTCCAGCGACGACAGCGCTTGGGACGCTGGATGGAAGAGGTCGGCAGGAGGGCGTTCTTTCCGGGTGCAACGTGGTGATGCCGAATCTGTCTCCGATGGCGGTTCGGAAAAAGTACCTTCTTTACGACCACAAGGCCGGCACGGAAGACAGCGGGGAAAGCAGCCTCTCTAAGCTTCGCGCGCAGATGCAGGAGATCGGCTACACGGTCGCGGTTGGCCGCGGCGACTTTACAGGCGGGAGGATTGCACAATGATCAAAATCGCGGTATACGGCAAGGGCGGCATCGGAAAATCCACAACGGTCTCGAACCTTGCGGCGGCGCTGAGCGAAAAGGGGCTTCGCGTGATGCAGATCGGCTGCGACCCGAAGGCGGACTCCACGACGCTTCTGACCCACGGCGCGAAAATGCAGACGGCGCTGGGGCTGATGCGCGAACGGAACAATGATTTTGCGCTTTCCGATATGGCGAAAGAAGGTTTCGGCGGTGTTATCTGCGTAGAGGCGGGAGGACCCACCCCGGGGCTTGGCTGCGCCGGGCGCGGGATTATCGCGGCGCTCGAGAAGCTGGAGGAAAAGGGCGCGTATGAGACGTTCCGGCCGGACGTGGTATTTTACGACGTGCTGGGAGACGTGGTCTGCGGCGGCTTTTCCATGCCGATGCGCGCGGGCTATGCCGACCGGGTCTTCATCGTGACCTCGGGGGAAAATATGGCGCTGCACGCGGCGGCCAATATTGCAATGGCGGTTGAAAATTTCCGCGGGCGCGGATACGCCTCGCTCGGCGGGCTGATCCTCAACCGCCGGAACGTCAAAAACGAGGAAGAAAAGGTGCGTGAGCTCGCGGGCGATATTTCGTCTCAGATTGTCGGGAGCCTTGATTTCAGCGAGACCGTCCAGCAGGCGGAGGCGCTTTCTAAGACGGTCATTGAGGCCTTCCCGGAGAGCGAGATGGCGGCGCAGTACCGCGCGCTGGCGGATGCGGTCCTTCGCGCGTGTGAGGTGGCGCCATGTTAAAACGCATCACGCCGGACGATACGAGCGGCGCAATGGTGCGCCTTGGAGACGTGAAAACGGCAGCTCCGTTTGTGTCAGGGCTGGAATATGGCGCACCGGCCAGAGGCGTGTGGAACATCGTCCATATCGGCATGCTGATCCCGGGCGCGCACCAGATCTACGTCTGCGCGGGAAACTGCCTGCGCGGCGTGGTGCTCACGGCGGCGGAAATGCACGCGCAGAGCCGGTTCTCTACAATTACAATTAAGGAAAACAACGTCCTGGACGGCGACATGGAAACGCTTCTCATCGAGGGCGTGACGGACATTCTCCACAGGCTTCCCAGCCTGCCGCCTGCGGTGCTCGTCTTTACGAGCTGCATCCACCACTTCATGGGCTGCGACCTCGCGCTCTGCTACCGGGAGCTTCGAAAGCGGTTCCCGGGCGTTGACTTTACCGACTGCTACATGAACCCCATCATGCGCAAAAGCGGCCTCACGCCCGACCAGCTCATGCGGCGGCAGCTATACTCGCTTTTAAAGCCGCGCGCGCAGGACGATGGCGTGAATATCCTCGGAAACTGCTTCCCGACCGACGAAACGTCCGAGCTCGTGAAGATCATTCGGAAAACGGGGCGGCCGCTTCGCGATATCACGGTCTGCAAGACGTATGAGGATTATCAAAAAATGGCCGCGGCGGCGCTTCACATCGCCTACAATCCCCCCGCAAGAGCGGGCGGCGAAGCGCTCTCGAATCGGCTCGGCGGAACGTTTTTGTATCTGCCCCTGAGCCATACGGCAAAAACCATTCGGAAAAACCTTCGAATGCTCTGCGAGGCGCTTGGAACAAGCTATGACCCGTCCGAAGACGAAGCACGAGCGGAGCAGGCGCTCCTTCACGCGAAAGAAATGCTGGGCGAGACGGAGATCGCCATCGACTACACGGCAACGCCTGCTCCCATGAGCTTGGCGCGGTGCTTATTAGAGCACGGCTTCCGCGTCACGCGCATCTACGCCGACTCCATCGCCGCGGACGATCAGGAAGACTTCCGGTGGTTACAGGAACACGCGCCGGACATCGCGCTTTATGCCACCGTGCAGGTGAAGCTCCGCGTTCTGCCGCGCGAAACGGAAAAGCCCACGCTCGCCATCGGCCAGAAGGCTGCGTATTTCACGGGAACGCGGCACTTTGTGAACATCGTCGAGGGCGGCGGGATGTATGGCTTCGACGGGCTTTGCCGGTTGGCGGAGCTGATGGAGGAAGCGCACAGAACCGAGCGGGACGCGCGCGATTTTATTCAGCAAAAAGGATTGGGGTGTGACAGCTGCCTATGAAACAGACGCAAGCCTTTCTCTCAACCTACACCGCCGACGTCTCCGGCGTCTGCTCGGCGCTTTTTGAGCTCGGCGGCATGACGGTCATGCACGATGCGTCGGGCTGCAACTCGACCTATAACACGCACGACGAGCCCCGGTGGTACGATATGGACAGCCTCGTCTTTATTTCCGGCCTTTCCGAGCTGGAGGCTGTGATGGGAGACGACGAAAAGCTGATCACAGATATCGTCGACGCGGCGCGGCAGCTGCATCCCCGGTTTATTGCGCTGTCCGGAACGCCGATCCCGATGATCACGGGCTGCGACCTGCCCGCCATCGCGCGAGAGGTGGAAGGAAGAACGAAAATTCCGTCCTTCGCCGTGCCGAGTAATGGCATCGGGACCTACGTTGCGGGCGCAGGGCAGGCGCTGCGGCTCTATGCAGAGCGGTTCATCACGAAGGCTCCCGACAAACGGAAAAACGCCGTCAATATTCTGGGCGCGACGCCGCTGGACTTTTCGGTGAACGGCTGCGTGCAGAGCATGGCGCGCAGGCTCGAGGAAGCGGGCTTTACGCTCCAGAGCGTCTTCGCGATGGGAAGCAGCTTTGATTCCGTCGACGAAGCGGGCGCGGCGGAGGCGAACCTCGTCATCTCATCCGTCGGTCTTCCGGCCGCAAAATACCTCCAGGCGCAGTTCGGAACGCCCTATGTCATTGGCGCGCCGTTCGGAGATTTTTTCTCGCCCTATGTATTTGATGCGCTGCGGGAGAGCATCCGCACGGGAGCGCCTGCGGATGTGCTCGGCACGTTTGCCCCGGATGCGCCCGATACCATTATTCTTGGCGAGAGCGTAACGGCGAAGTCTCTCGCGGCGGCGCTCGCCGTGGGGTACGGGATCCGGGCAAGGGTCATCTGCCCCGTGGAAGCGCCGGGCGGCGTGCTCGGTGCGTGCGATATGCAATTGGAGGATGAGGAAGAAATCGAGAAAGCGCTCCGGGGCGCAAAGCGCGTCATTGCGGATCCGCTGTATAAGCCCATCGTCCCGAAAACGAGCGAATTTTATGCACTTCCCCACGAGGCGTTCTCGGGCAGAATTTACCGCAAGCAGATCCCGAATCTGGCCGAACGTGTTTAATCGGTAAGCAAATACCTGACTTGGTAGATTCATAAAATTTCTTACAGGAAAGGAATATCATCATGAAACAGTTCAAATCCCTTATCTGCCTGCTGCTTGCGCTGCTGCTTCTGAGCGGCTGCGCGCCCGCGGCTCCTGCGCAATCAAGCACTTCCGCTGAGCCTGCGCAAACGGAAGAAGCTGCCCCCGCCGAACAGACCGAGCAGGCCGGGCCCGAAGCTCCGGCAGAGAAAGAAACGACCGAGCCGGAGGCGGACTTCATCACCGTCACCGACCACAACGACAACGTCGTGCAGGTCCCCAAAAACGCGCAGCGCATCGCCGTGTGCGACATCCTGCCGCTGCCGTCGGTTCTTTGCGTGTTCTTTGACTCGGCGGAAAAGCTGGTCGGCATCGCGCCGTCGAGCATGTCCGCCGCACAAAATAGCCTTCTCTCTCAGCTGTATCCAGAAATTCTGAACGCCCAGACCGGCTACATGAACGGCACGGATGTCAATACCGAAGAGCTCATGCAGCTCGCGCCCGATGTGGTATTCTACAGCGCATCGAACCCCTCGCTCGGCGAAAAGCTCACGGCTTCGGGCTTCTGCGCGATTGCGGTGTCGGCCAATAAGTGGCAGTACAACTGCATCGAGACGCTCAACAACTGGATCGACCTCCTCTCGCAGATTTTCCCGGAAAATGACCGGGCGGCGCTCTGCCGATCTTACAGCGAGGATGTGTACGCCATGGTGCACGAGCGCGTCAAAGATATCCCGGATGACGAGCGCGCACGCGCCTTTTTCCTCTTCCAGTATAACGACAGCACTATCATGACCTCCGGCCAGCTTTTCTTTGGCCAGTGGTGGGCGGACGCGATCGGCGCGGTGAACGTGGCAAACGAGCTCACGACCGACAATTCCGTCACCGTGAACCTCGAGCAGGTCTATGACTGGAACCCCGATATCATCTTCATGACGAACTTCAATACCTTCCAGCCGGACGACCTTTACAACAACACCGTCGGAACGTACGACTGGAGCGGCATTCAAGCCGTACAGGACAAGAGCGTCTACAAAATGCCCCTCGGCATGTACCGCAGCTACACGCCCGGCATCGACACGCCGATCACACTTTTGTGGATGGCAAAGACCACCTATCCTACTCTCTTTGAAGACATCGACGTGACGCAGCGGGCAATCGACTACTACGAGACCGTCTTCGGCGTGACGCTCACGTCCGAGCAGGTCGAGTCCATCTTCGCCCCCATCTCCGCCGCGGGCACGCTCTATTTCTGATGCGATACATCTTATGTTAGGAGGCAGCAGCCATGAGCCTTAACGATACCCCATCCGCCAACCGCCTGCATATCGGCTTTTTCGGCCTGCGAAACGCGGGAAAATCGAGCGTTGTAAACGCCGTTACCGGGCAGGATTTAGCGGTCGTGTCCGGGCGGCCCGGAACGACCACCGACCCCGTGCAGAAGGCCATGGAGCTTCTGCCGCTCGGCCCCGTCGTGGTCATCGACACCCCGGGCTATGACGACGACGAGCAGGAGCTCGGGCAAAAGCGCGTGCTGCGCACGAAGCGGGTGCTCAACAAAACGGATGTGGCCGTTCTGGTGGTCGACGGGACAAAGGGTTTGCAAAAAGACGACCGGGAGCTTCTCGCGCTCTTCCGCGAAAAGAACATTCCGCACGTTGTGGCGTTTAACAAGAAAGACCTTTTTGAAAAGGCTCCGGCGGATGTCCTGTGCGTCAGTGCCGTGACGGGCGAGGGGATTTTCGAGCTCAAGGAGCGCCTCGGTGCGCTGGCCCCGAAGGAGAGCGGAAGTAGGCTTCTTTCCGACCTCGTAAGCCCCGACGGGCTCGTCGTGCTCGTCACGCCAATCGACGAATCCACTCCAAAAGGGCGCATGATCCTGCCGCAGGTGCAGGCAATCCGCGACGTGTTAGATGGCGACGCGTGCTGCGTGGTGGTCAAGGAGACGCAGCTGGCCGGGCTCCTATCGTCTCTTGGAAGAAAGCCCGACATGGTCGTCACCGACTCTCAGGCGTTCGCGGTCGTCTCTAAAATCGTCCCGGAGGACATTCCGCTTACGTCGTTTTCGATTCTCATGGCGCGCTGCAAGGGCTTTCTGGAGACGGCGGTTCGCGGCGCGTCGGCGCTTCGCCATCTTCGAGATGGCGACAAGGTTCTCATCTCCGAGGGCTGCACGCACCACCGGCAGTGCGGGGATATTGGAGCCGTGAAGCTTCCCCGATGGCTGAGGGCCTACAGCGGGGCGGACATTTCCGTCGAGCTCAGCTCCGGCACGGGATTTCCCGAGGATCTCAGCGAGTTTTCCCTCGTGCTGCACTGCGGCGGGTGCATGCTCTCCGAACGGGAGATGCTCTACCGCATGAAGTGCGCGCAGGACCAGGGGATTCCCTTTACGAACTACGGCGTAGCTATCGCCTGCATGAACGGCATTTTGCCCAGAAGCCTCAGCCTGTTCCCGGCACTTCAAAAATTGATCGAAGGATAACAAAGCGGCAGACCCCATACTGATATGCTCCCTCTATGAGAGACAGTGAAATAAAACACTGTTTCCATAGGGGGAGAAATTTATGTCCAAAAGCAAAATTCCGTATGAGAAAAAAGTAGAAATTGTAAGAGATTATCTGAACGGACGGGTGGGATATAAAGAAAGCATCCAACGCGCAAACAACAGTGCGGCATCTTTCCGACACTGGGTACATCTGTATAAGGGAAACGGAGCGGCTGGACTCCTGCCAAACAGCAGGAACAAGGTATATCCGGAGGATACAAAGTGGAAAGCGGTGCAGGAATACCTCTCCGGCCACGGTAGTTTGGAATCTGTCTGCGAAAAATACGAGATCCGGTCAACAAGTCAACTCCGAAGCTGGATAAAGGTGTATCATGCGCATGGAGATTTCAACTCAGTCAAGTTTTCCGGAGGAGGAAGCTACATGAAGCAGGGACGAAGCACCACGCAGGAAGAACGTGTTCAGATCGTCAAGGACTGTCTGGCCAGTGGAAAAAACTACGGCGAGATGGCCTTGAAGTACAAGGTGAGCTACCAGCAGGTACGCACCTGGACGCTGCGATTCGAGGAGATGGGAGAAAGCGGTCTGGAGGACCGGCGCGGAAAGCGGAAGAAGGATCAAACTCCCAGAACCGAGCTGGAGAAGGCGCAGATCGAGATCGAACAGCTCAAGCACAAGCTGTATCTGGCAGAAATGGAGCGTGATCTGCTAAAAAAATTGGACGAGATCGAGAGGAGCGATGCCTTTCGGAAGTGAGACAGCGCCGCGCCTATGCAGCAATCCGGGAAGCACACGAGGAAACGGGCTATCCCATTGAATTGGCCTGTAAACTGCTCCACGCAGCGCGTTCGGCATACCACAAATGGGCTTCCGGTAAATTGAGTCAGCGGGCTGCAGAGAACGAACGCC